>SDBT01007166.1_pt1 | contig 18405 bp, 17 predicted proteins | sample 2277101 | NCBI WGS metagenome assembly SDBT01 (sample SAMN10404973, study PRJNA504765) | marine sediment metagenome | isolation source: marine sediment core GS10_PC15, 103 cmbsf | place: Arctic Ocean: Southern Knipovich Ridge | collected 2010
AATTGCTTTCCTTTATGTTTCCAGAAGGTTTTTTCTATAATTGTAAAAATATTGGAACCACACAAATAGCCACCATATTCAAGGTTTTTGAGGGTAATAATGCAGAAAAGTCTACACTGGTGGCCCATTGTTTACTGGTTTGGAACCAGATATTAAAAGAATTAAAATGTTTAAGAATAATTATTAAAACAACATAAGAAATAAATAACAATAGTATGATTATTTTTCATTCAAAATATTTGATTGCAATATTTCTTCTAATCCAAGCTTCCTTGCTGAATCAATTATTTGTTTAGAGATTTCTTTTATTTCATTTCCAGATCTTTTTTCTTCACGAGCTAAATAGTATTTTGCAATAGTTATACTTCTTTCATTTGTTAATTTACCAAATCGTTCTATAGCTTCTTCATAAAGTTTTCGTCCTTCGTTAACTTGACCTTTTCGAAACTCAATGAGTCCTTTAGTTGCATAATATGTTGCTTGATCTTTTTCTGTCAAACTACCAAAATTTAGAGAATTCAGTTGTTCTTCGGCCTCTTTAATTTTGTCTAATGACGCTAATGAGAAAATATAATTATTTTTTATAATAAAGTCTTTTTTTAATTTTGAGGGAGAAACTTCATTCTCAACTATATTCAAAACTTCTTGAAAGTCATTTAGGCATACACCAGCTACATATGTTGCGTGTTGGATAGGGTAAGAGCTAAAGGGTTGATATCTTAACCAATTTAAAGCTGCTTTTAATGACTTATCATATTTTTTATTTTTATAGAAATATCTTGAAATTGCTTCAAATGCTGCTTCAATTTTACGATTTATATCTATGTCAAAGCCAATACTTCTAGATATCCATTCTGCTTGAGCAAAAGTATTTTCATTTGGGTCGATTAAGGCACTTCTGAAAAGTTTTTTTGCTTTTTTATTTTTCCCATTCATAGCCTCAACGGTTCCAATTGTTCCAAAAAGTTCAGCTAAATCTCTTGGAGTTTCATTAGAAGATTTAAGCATATTTTTTGCTATTTTAATATTTGAGGTTCCCAAATCAAATGCTTTCGCAATTGAAATTTCAGATGCAAGCAACCAAGAATCATATTTTGTTAATTCCGTTGCTCTTAAAAAGAATAATGCTTTTTCTGGATTTTTTATGTGTGAGTAAAAACGCGCTGCAGCTCGAAGAATAAACCTATTTTCTGGAGCAAGATTTAATGCAATGTTAATACAATGATTAGCTTTTTCATTTTGACCAAGAACAGTATAATAAAAAGCCATGTCAGCCCAAACTATAGCGTTTTGGTGGTATTTATGAATATATTTTTTAGATGAAGAAATTTTTTCTCTAAATGTTTTTTGATTAGATAAATTGAAATCTGGTGTAGCATCTGGTAGCTGTAAAAATTTTTCAGCAAGCTGCTTTACAAGATTAGATACATTTTTGGAATTTTTTAAAATGAATTCTGATGCTTCTATTGCATTACTATTGGAATAATCATTTGAAACAAGAGCGGTACCAACAAAATCAATTGCATATGGTAATTGCTTATTAAGTAACCATTCATGCTCTTTAACTTTATAAGATTCTGGTGTCCATATACTGACAGGAGGCTTAGCTTTTGATTTTATCTCACCAAGATAATAAGCGTAGTCAAATGGATGCCAGCGGGGAATTATTTGTCTGATTCTATTATCTTCTTCAATATTCATTTTTTTAAATTATATTCAGCCTTTTTAGCTAAAAGGTCAAGTTTACTTACATATCTTTCCAAATTATAAGGTGCAATTTTTCTTTCTGAAGGATGCCCTCGTTGTTCAGGATCTGGTTCACATAACTCTTTTACCATTGATATTATTTCATCTGCTAATATGGTTGTTTTTGAGCGAATATTTTTTTCTAAATCTTCAATAGCTTCAAAAAAAGCTTTCCTTATATAGGGAAGAACATTTGTAAAATTATTATCATCTATTGATGGACCAGAAAAACCACTCAATTTTAATTTTATTGCATGTGTTGCTGATATATCAGAGAAATAGAAAAAGATCATACTTCCTAAAAGATAGAGATCAGTACTATACCGTCTATAAAAATTATCGGTAATAGTATGTCCATAAAGTAATTCTATAGGGGCATAACCCATATCGCCAGGTACTTGAATTTCGTCATTCACACAAGGGCATTCTTTATCAGAAGCTCTTCCGAAATCAGATAGTTTAAATTCAACGTTTTGATTAAAACATAAAACATTCGAAGGCTTTAAATCTTGATGAGCAATACCTCGAGAATGAAGTTGTTTTAATCCAACAGCAATATTATGAAGGGAGCGAAGACACCAGGCAAGATCTATATTTTTAGATAAATTATAAAATTTTCGAACATCTCCATCTGCCAATTCGAAGATTAGATACATGACCTTTTTATATTCACTAACTTCCCCAGGAACATCTATACTTCCATCAGCAATAGGGATTATTATTTTTGACAACCTCTGCTTATTGCATTTATTTAAGATGTCACGTTCAAAGTTGTAAGCTTTTGACATTGCTTCGAGAGCTCTTGATGGATCAGGACTTTGAAAAGCTTTTGAAAAATCAAGAGCTTTTAAAAAACCTAATTTCCCATCATTATTTATAACTTTATAAGAAACTGAAAATCTCCCACCAGTACCAGCCGGTGGTCGTTTAATAAGTTCTTTCACTTCCCAATAATCTTCTAATTTCAAACCTAGTAGTCGTGAAGCTGGAGTATCTGACATAATTATTCTGTGCTCCTTTATACTGATTAAAACATTTCAATTTTTTAAACAGGAAAAAAGATATCACTGCTTAAATATTAAAAACATTACATAAGTATATATTACTATATTTAATATTAATATATAATATATGGTAAAAGGAGGTAATAAAATAGTGGGACTGTTTTTTTCTAAAAACTTAATAGCAGAACTTACTACTGGTCTTCTTGAAAAAAACAGAGTTTTTGTTTCTTTTAAGAATGTTCCAAATAAAGATAATATTGAGATACAGCCTTATATTGTTTATCTATTTTTATTAGATAAGGTTTTAGTAAATATGGCTGAAAAATTATCAGTTGCAACTATAAGGGCTGTTCATACATGGGGTACACGATTTATGGATCAACTTCATGAAATAGATACTCAAGAAGTTTGGGAAAAAAGTAAGTCAAAATTAAAAACACCTAATGATTGGACATTTACAAATACAGAAGAGGATTTTGGCCAAGCAAATTTTGTTGCAACAGCAAAAATATTTAAAAAAGGCAAAAGAATATTTTGTACAACTGACTTTAGTAGAGATCAATACATAGAAGCTAAGGTACATTTATTGGTGGAATCTTTATTGAATTACATAAAACAAAATCTAAGTTTAGATGATTATAGTTACTATTTTTTACCTACTCTTTTAGCACAATGTTCTTTTTATAATGAGAAGCGTCCAGGAATAACTCAATTAGGACAAGCAGTGTATTATGGTTTGGAACAAGCTGAAATGCTGAGAAAGAAATATGGGAGAGAATCTCTATGAAAATGTTTATAATAAATTATAGGTTTTGTTAGAATATTTTTAAATTATGTTAATTAATTTCTTAAAAATAGAAAGGATTAATTATGGATGGTGATGGTAAAAGAAATCTAGAATCCCTGGAAATCGAGTTAGAAGAAATTGAAAAAATAATAGAAGATGAAAAAGGAAATGAAAACATTGAAAAAATTGAAACGTTTATGACTGATTTTATATTGTTTATTGAAATATATATTCATGAAGTAAGAGAATCACCACCATATCAAAGACTTTCCAAACTTTACTTGGAAGATAAAATATTTATATTGAATATGGGACACATTATTCCTATCTGTAAGGGTTTTTTAAGAAATTTAAAAAGATAATATTCATTTGCACTCTCTTTTTTAAGCGAATAATTCTAAATTAAATAATTTATATCTCTTACATTTTAAAAATATAGATGTTGAGAATGGCATGAAAATATTTACAGAGTTTTTCCAATTTTGAAAACAAAAAGTATAAAGGACAAAATACAAGAATTGGATAATGCCTTAAATGCATTGAAAAATGCCAATAATCATTATCATAAAGGAAAAGATAAAAGTTATTTATTGAACATAATGGCAATTCTGAGATCATTAGTTGCTTTAGGGGGTAAGTCTATGCATCCCTTATTAATTAATCTATCAAAGGAATTGAATATACCATTAGAGTTGTATTCTTCTCCACCACCACCTATATTAAAATCTCATAAATTAGTTGGTAGCTACCAAAGTGGTAAAACGTGGACAACTATTAAGGGAAAGGGTTTTAAAAAATATATTCTTGAAGATTGGCTGAATACTTCAATATATTTTACTGAAACTTCAAAACAGTACAAAACAAGAAATCAAATAATTAAAGATATTGCAAATAATATGGGAGGTTCACATTATAGTAATAAAATTCCTCATATTGTAGATACACTTAAAAGAACTTTGATTGGAAATGATTCTTATACAATAGATGGAATAGAAATGGTGTTAATTGATTTTGCTCCATTAGTATATTGGCTGGGGAAAAGACTATTATTAAGATATCAAATTAAAGAACTGAATAGAATTTCTATCATCACTTTAGATCATAAAAAGAAAAAACAATTAGAGTTAGATAACAAGATTAAGAAAATGGATGAGTACTTTCACAAACAAAATATTAGTAATGCTAATTTTACTTTACAATTATTTGAATAGTATTTTTTCGTAGGTCAGAAATCCAGGATATATATAATTATCTATAATATATTAGTAATTGTGGACATTTGGGCTACATTTCGATTTAAACCAATATAATTCAATAGATTTACTAAAACCCAACCATATACCATATCATATCCATATACCATATATATTAATATGGTATATATCATATATACATGCATGCATCTATATCTATATTTGAAATATATATAAATACCTGGTGACCTTATGATATGGGTAGATATATGGGATATAGCATATGATATGGATATGTGTGCTGCTATATGGGGACATGTAAGTCTTTAAGGCAGTAAGTTCTTAAGATTGATTAGAATTTAAAATTATCATTACAAAATATTATTTGACTGATAATTATTTGATTAAATATTATGTCTACTATTTCTAACCAATTATATAATATATTTTCACTCGTATTCATAAATGTGATTATCTGCAAAATATTGTGTAAAATACAATATACATTGAATATTAATATATTATTATAATGCCCTAAAAAACAAATATATTAAATTATGGACTTAATTTGAAATTAACACGAAAAGTTATTTTCTAAATGGATAATTTTGCAAATGAAGTCGTTGATAAATCAAAATAATCATACAAGTACGAAATAAATTAAAATAACATAAAAGTTAATTTATCTTGATTACTGACTCTCTTAATATAATTTCTGGTTCAAATACCTTATTAATAAAAGAATTATTATTTCCGCTTTTTATTATATTTAATAGGATATTTGTGCTTTCTGTACCAATTCTTTTTCTAGGCTGATGTATTGTTGTTAATTTAGGGACAAGCACTTTGGTAAATTCTATATTATCATAGCCGATAATACTAAATTCCTCTGGAATTTTGATTCCCGCTTCATTTACTGCACTATATATACCTATTGCAAGTAGATCACTTATTGTCATAACTGCAGTAAATTTTAATTTATTATTTGACCTTAAATTATTTTTAATTATATTTGAAAAAATTTTATGGCTATTTTCTATTGAAATATTTTTTGTTTTAATTATTAATTCATCTCTTAATTTAATATTATTTTCAGATAAAGTTTCTTTATATCCTTCTAAAAAATATTTATTTATATAATTACCAGGATTAAACATACCCATAATTAAAATATCCTTATGACCGTTTTTTATTAAATAATTAGTAGCTAAAACTGCAGCTTTTTTATGATTGGTATAGACATAATTTAATTCTTTGAAATATGGATAACAGTCAATTAGTACAGAGGGTAAATTGTTTTTAATAAGAAGGTTTATATTTTCACTTTTATCACTTATTGGTGATATTATTATACCATCAACTCTCTTTGATAACATAGTCCTTATATTATTTCTTTCAATTAAAAAATCCCAATTTGAAAAATTTACAATCATAGAAAAATTATCATTAAATAGAACATTGTTAATTGACTTTAATATTTCGGTGTAAAAAGGATTATTCATATCATTAAATATAACTCCAATTGTACTGGTCTTTTTTTCTCTAAGGCCTTTTGCAAATAAATTAGGAAAATAATCTAATTCCTTTGCAATTTCTAAAATTCTTTCTGTAGTTTTTGATTTATTATTAGGATCACGTCTTAATGCTCTAGAAACTGTAGAAATTGATACCCTAGCTATTTTAGAAATATCTTTAATTGTAACTTCTTTTTTGTAATTGTTCATTTTATTTTATATTTATTTCTCTATTGCCTTATAATTAAATCCAAACGAAAGCCAATACATATTGGTAGCAAGATACAGAAGAGAGTAATGTAGATACACTACCATATAATATCTCCGTAAGTCCAACATTTATGATCGTTTTCTGCTGTCTTTTTTAGTTTATATAATTTACTTCTTGACATAGAAAATACTATATCATAATATTGAGAACGTTACCAAGAAAACGTTGCCAAGAAAACGTTGCCAAAAATAAATAATTGAAACTATGAATCATAGAAAAAGATTAAAGTTAATATTAAATCACAAAGAAGCAGACAGAATTCCAATTGACTTAGGAGGTACTTGTGTTACCACCCTAACAACAATTGCTTACAATAATTTACGTAAATACCTAGGGATGAATAAAAAACTTGCCCGAATGCATGATTTTAATGAACAGTTAGGCTATCCCGAAAAAGAATTTTTTGAAAAATTTCCTTATCTTGATGTTTTGGATTGTGGAGTGAATTTTTTAAAAGAAAATTTTAATTGGAAAAAATTTGAATTAAGTGACGGATCTGAATGTTTAATACCCTATTGGATTAACTTGATTGAAGAGTCAGATAAATTTTTAATTACAGATGATAAAGGGTTTGTTCTTGGCATAAAACCTAAACATTCACTATATGTGAGACAAACATATTGGGCATTAAAAGACCTCGAGCACATACCTGATAAATATGATTTTACAGAAATAAATAAGAATATGTGGGCTTCAATTCCACTACCCCCATTACATTTAAATATATTTGATGATGAACAATATAAAATCTTTATTAAAAATATAAAGGAACTTCATGATACTGATACACATGCCCTTTCTTTGCTTATTGGTTGCGGTTTTTTTGAACCATCGATATTTGTAAGAGGAATTAATAATTTTTTAATGGATCTTTATACTGATAAATCAAGAGTTAGCAAACTTTTTGATCAATATCTTGAAAGTAATATGGCTTTTCTTGAAAGACTAATAAAAGGTGTTGGTAAATATATAGACGTACTGGTTTTTAGTGATGACATGGGACATAATTCAGCACCATTTATGAGTGCTGAAGTCTTTAAAGAAATATTTAAACCAAGATATAAAAAAATGTATGATTATGTTCACAATAATAGTGACTGCAAAATATTTCTGCATTGCTGTGGTTCAATAAAAGAAATAATCCCCCATCTTATAGACGCAGGACTTGATATTATTAACCCGGTACAAACAAATGCCGAAAATATGGATCCCAAGACTCTAAAAAAAGAGTTTGGTAATGATATAACTTTTTGGGGTGGAGGAGCAGATACTCGAAATGTTTTACCTGTTTGTACACCCAAAGAAGTAAAAGAGGATGTAAAGCGGAGGATTGATATATTTAATAAAAATGGAGGATTTGTCTTTGCGCCGATTCATAATATTCAATATGATACTCCTCCTGAAAATATAATTGCAATGTTGGAAGCTGCTTATGAATTTGGTTTTTATAGTAAATAGTAAGAATGTGATACTCATTTGTGGATTAGTAAGTTGATTTTAGAAAGTGACTAGATGTTTTTTAATTATTTATTTTTAATAACTGCGGAAAGGAGTGTGAAGAATATAGTTTATTAAGCTTTTAAGAAAGAAACTTTATTTCTTTTGAAGTTAATAAATAGCAGTATATCTTATTTGAGAAATATTAAATGAGAGAAAGGATGTAAAAAATGCGTAAAATAATAATAATTATTGCAGTGGTGGCTGTAACGATACTTTTTAGTTCTTTTTACGGATGCAAAGTTACAGAAAGTGTTGAAGAAGCAATAGTTGAGGAAACCACTGAAGATGTTGAGGAAACCACTGAAGATGTTGAGGAAACCACGGAGTCAGATTTAGCTGGCACGAGAATAACTGTTTTAGCAACAGCAGATCCCCACGATGTAGGCACCCAAGAAGTATTGGAAGATTTTGAAGCAGAAACCGGTATCATAGTTGATTTTGAACAAATTGGTGTTGGAGAACAAATGACAAAAGCTAGATTAGAGTTGTCAAAAGGTTCATCACAATATGATGTTCTTATGATATCAAGTTATGACAGTGTAGTCTTTTATTCAAATGGTTGGGTTGAAGATTTGGATGAATTGGAAAAATCTACTGGTGTTAGTTTCAACAGGGATACTTTTTTGCCAGGTATTCTCGAATCCACTCCCAGCAAATGGGAAGGTATAACTGTTGGGATTCCATATATGGTAGCTACTAACGGAATTTTGATGTATAGAAAAGATTTAATAGATGACCAAACTGAGAAAGATGCCTTTATGGAGAAATATGGGTATGAACTGGCACCACCAACAAATTATGATCAATATTTTGATGTTTCTGAATTCTTTACACGTGACACCGATAATGATGGGGAAATAGATTTTTATGGTAATGCTATGCATCTAGATGCTGGGGGGTCTATATTCGACCAGTGGATATCAAGATATATTTCCGGTGATATGGAAGTAGATGCAGACCCTGATGCTATTAGATATCTATTTACAAAAGATTTTCAACCCAGATTTAATAATGAGGCTGGGGTAAAAGCAATAGAAGATATTAAGATATTATATGAGGCAGGTTATACATACCCTGGTGCACTAGCGATGACATGGTCAACACTAATTGAACCTTTTAGAATTGGTGGTGCTTTCATGGCACTTGATTGGGCAGAGGATTTAATTCCTGGAATTACACCGGATAACGAATTTCCTGGTGAGCTAGAATGGGCTCCTCTTCCATTTTATTCAAATCCTAGAATATTCCAAGGTGGTTGGGCCGCTACTATCAATAAAAACAGCGACAACAAGGAAGCTGCTTATAGATTTATAGTGTGGCTAACATCTGAAGAAACAGAGTATAAAATCCTTACAACCGGAACATATTGGGATCTGCCAGTTAGACAAAATAACATGGACAACCCTGATGTTTTAGAAGGATTTGAAAGCTATCAAGTAATTGGAGAAATGATGGAAAGTTACGAAGCTTTAGGTGAGCAATCTACTTTACCTGAAATAGATATTGTTTCTCAGATTTTAAATGTTGAACTCCAAAGAGTTGTAGTAGGTGAAAAAACAGCCAAAGAAGCCCTTGACTATGCTGCAGAAGCAATAGTAGACGGTTTAACCGAAGCAGGAGTTTATGACAGGCTAGAATAATTATTTGATAATATTTTTGGGTGGATAATAATTTAAATAATTATTCCACCCAAAAATATAATAATATATCAACAATTCTCTAAAAAATTCTTATCAAAATTTATAAATAATTCACCTATAATTTATGATAAAAAATTTATCAGTAGAAGCTAGTAGGAAAAGATTTGGCTACTTATTATTATTGCCATCAATAATTATATTACTTGGGCTTTTCCTTTATCCAATAATTTATTCCTTTTATCTTTCAATGACAAATACAAATTTTTTTCTACCCAATTTTGAGCTTAAATTTATTGGACTAAAAAATTATATTTCATTATTTAAGAATTCTGATTTTATTTTTTCAGTTTGGATTTCTTTTGTATATGCTATTATTACTACATTTTTTAAATTACTTCTTGGATTTTTACTTGCATTATTATTTCAAAAAAGAATTAAAGGTTTTAGCCTCTTTAGGATTCTAATTGTAATTCCAATGATGATAACTCCCATATGTGCAGGTTTAATTTGGAAATATATGATGCAACCTGGATTTGGTATTATTAATTATTTTCTAAAATTCATTGGAATTACTGGATTAAACTGGTATGCAGAACCTTCTTCAGCTTTATTCTCAGTAATTATTGTTGATATTTGGATGTTACTGCCGTTTGTAATCGTAGTAATGATGAGTGGTCTTTCTACAGTACCTCCAGAATTATATGAAGCTTCAAATATAGATGGCGCTAAATGGTATCAAAATATTATTCATGTAACAATACCCCTGATGAAACCAATAATTATAGTAGTCGCACTTATAAATTTAATAGATGCATTTAAAGTATTTGATACAATTTGGATAATGACTCATGGAGGCCCTGCTCGTGCTACAGAAATTTTTACAATTTTTGCTTACAAAAGTGCAATAGCCCAAGGGTACATTGGGAAAGGTGCTGCTTCATCTATAATAATTTTAATTATCGTTATAATAACTACACTATTATTTATTAGATTTACAAAAGCAGAACATTAATTATTTTATTATAAGAAAATAAAGAATGAATAAGATAAAACGGAAAAATATTATAATTATAATTTCTTTCATAGTTGTTTTAATGGTTACTATAATTTTTATTTCTCCAATTTTATGGCAGTATACTGGAGCGTTCAAACCAACAAATGAAGTTATAGCTTACCCACCAGTTTTCTTTTTCAGACCTGCTTTAAATAACTTTATTGATTTGTTTCAAGAAAAACAGGCACTTACAAATTTAAAAAATTCTATAATTATTGTAAGCATTTCAACATTTATTGGTTTATGTTTAAGCATAACGGCGGGATATGCTTTGGCAAGAATTAATATAAAAGGAGGTAAGCAAATAGGGTTTCTTATGCTAGTTTTAGTCATGGTCCCTACAGTAACGTTGCTCATACCATTTTATGATATTATGAGTAAAATTGGCTTACTGGGAACACACCTAGCTATAATTATAGTTTATGTTATTTTTATTTTACCTTTCAATATATGGCTTTTACAAGGATTCTTTAAAACAATTCCAAAAGAAATTGAGGAAGCTGCTTTAATGGATGGCTGCAGTAATTTTGGGGTTTTATTTAGAATTTTTATTCCTATTTCTAAACCTGGTATATTTGCAACAGTTATTTTTTCTGTAATGATGACTTGGGGAGACTTTGTTTTTGCAGGGATACTTGGTAGTAAATCTAGTTATACTTTAGCAGTAATAGGGGCTTCAATTGAAGGTAAATTTGGATCATCTTGGGGTCAACTAGCAGCTTTAACCCTTATGATAACTTTACCTATGGCAATTTTCACAATATTCACTCAGAAATATTTAGTCGAGGGTTTGACTTTTGGAGCTGTTAAAGGATAGAAAGGAAAATTATGTTTGAATTAAAATGCACTTGGGATAGCAAAGAGATTGAAAAAAGAAAGCAAAATTTGAGAAATGTATGGAATTATAAGCGAGTAGACCATATACCTATGAATTTTTCAGTATGGTCCAACCCAAATGGTTATAAACCTCGAGAATATTTACAGGATGATGATAAGAATTTAGAGATATCACTTCGAAGCCTACAAAAAAGTATTGAATTAATTCCTGATGATTATATTCCAGTTTTAAAACCAGACAAAGGTTATCCTATTATTTCACAAATTTATGGTTCTCCCATGTCTTGGGGTTACAATCCTGATGACTGGCCAGCAGTATCAGCAAAAATAATAAATTCATACGAAGATTTAAAAAAGATAAAAAAACCTGATGTCATTAATGATGGATGGGGACCGGAATTGAGAAATAGAGTTAAAAAATTTAAAAAAGTTGCTAAAGATAATATTTATTTAACTGGTTATGACATGGCGGGTCCTTTAATAATAGCTCATGATTTGATGGATACAAACTTGCTTTTTCTATCAATGAAAGAAAACCCGAAATTACTTCATTCTTTATTAAAAAAAATAACAGAAACTTATAACGAATTTACACAAATGATTGTAGATGCTGCTGGTGGATTGAATTCTATGACATGTGTTCAATGGGATACTCTTTGGGTACCAGAAGGCCATAAAGGTTACATTTCTGATGATCTGGCTGTTATGATTTCTCCAGATGATTACGATATATTCTGTAAGCCTTATAATAATATGCATTTTGCTATGTTTGGTGGAGGTTCTATACATAACTGTGGGCCACATTATATGGCTGAAAGATATATGACTCATACTCCATCTTTAAAATCTTTAAATTGTGATTATGAAAAAAGTAAAAAGGATTTTAAATTAATTGGGAAGGTATTCGCAGGTAAAGCTACAGTCTCTGTTTTTTTACCTGGATATAGTAGCCTTCCGGAGGAAAAGATAGATTCCGCTGAAATAACAGTGAAGTATTATAGGGAACTGATGGAAGATCTTTTACCTGGAACAATAGGAATACTGGAATATATGATTGACGATTCACAATATTCAGATAAGGAAATTGTAGAAATTTATTATATGCTCCGAAAAGTATCTGAAGAATATGCAAAAAATTTATGTTGGCCAGAAGATTGAAAGTTAAAATTTTATAAATATTTATAAGAAGGAGTTAATGATGGATAATGCTAGATCTAAAGAATCGGGAATTTTTGATGACCATAAGACTTCATTTTCTTCCCCAAGATTAAATTTAATTACAAAAGATCAAGTTGAGGAACTCCATTTTGCTGCACTGGATGTCTTAGAGAATGTTGGTAACATTTGTTATTCCGATATGGCTATAGAGTACTTAAAAAAGATTGGTTGTAGAGTGAATGGAAAACTTGTAAAAGTTCCTGCAGGAATTGTTCAACAGGCAATAAATACTGTTGCAAAAAGAATTACTATATATAACCGAATAGGAGAAAAAGCTCTTGAATTGGAAGGAAGAAGAAGTTATTATGGGAATTCTCCGACTGCTGCTTTTACAAGAGATATTTACACTGGGGAGAGAAAAAGAACAAGTTTAGCAGATGTAGAACTTAATACAAGAATAGTAGATGCGCTTCCGAATTTTGATTTTGTAATGCCTCCAGGTACCCCTTATGATGTTCCTGATAATTTACAAGAAAATTATATATTTAGAGCTACACTTCTCAATACAACAAAACCTATAGTTCATTTATTGGGAGATGCTAGAGGTGTTCAAGATGCATTTGATATGGCTGTAGCAATTGCTGGCAGTAAAGAAGCTTTTTATGACAAACCATTTTTTATAATTTATCCAGAGCCATCAAATCCACTTTTTGTGCCAGGCGAAGCCGGAGATAAAATTGTTAAAGCTGCTGAATTAAATATTCCTCAAGTGTATTTACCAGCTCCTATGATTGGAGCTACAACACCTACTACTCTTGCAGCAGTTGTTGTACAAGGATTAGCTGAAGCTCTCTTTGGTTTAACAATTTCTCAAGCTGTAAGACCTGGAGTACCATTCGGTATAGGACTTTTTGCACATGGCTTTGATATGTCTCGTGGTAATGCGATTATGTGTGATCCTACTACTTATATAATTTACAATATGTTTTCAAGTGTTGCTCAATATTATGGAGTTTTCACTTATGGTGTCGCTGGTGCGTGTGATTCGAAAACAGTTGATGGCCAAGCTGCAATTGAAGTTGGATTTACGTTACTTATGAATGCCTTAAGTGGATTAAATTTAATACATGATTCAGGTTTTTTGGAAAGCTGTATGGTAGAATCTGCAGAAATATTTGTAATTGCTGATGAATTAATTAGCTGGATTAGACATTTCATGAAAAGTATAGACTTTTCTAGGGATGCATTAGGTAGAGAAGTAATAGAAAAAGTTGGTCCCATGGGGACATATTTAAGTGAAGATCATACTTTAAAGCATTTTAAAGGTATCCTTTGGGACACTAAGCTTTTTGATAGAGGAGTTTTAAATGAGTGGCAGAGAAGAGGCAGTAAAACATTTGAACAAAGAGTAAAGGAAAAAACTATAGAAATTGCTGAAAATTATAGACCTGAACCACTTTCGAAAGAAATTATCAAAAAAATAGATAAAATAATGGAACGAAGCAAAGCAGAGAGAAAAGTTTAGAATAATCGAATTATAAACCTTAACTCATAAAGATAAAGAAATTTAAGAGGAGGTAAAATGTTGCTTAAGGAAAAGATAGCTATAGTAACTGGTGCAGGAAGAGGCATTGGAAGAGATACTGCAATCGATTTTGCAAAAGAAGGAGCAAATCTTGTTTTAGTTAGCAGGACTCTAAGTGAGTTACAAATGGTTACAAAAGAAACTAAAAAATTTAATATAAAAACTATTACTGTGGTTGCAGATGTTACAAAGACAGAGGATGTAAAAAATATCTTTGATGAAACTTTGTCAAAATTCAAGAGAGTAGATATTTTAGTGAGCAATGCAGGCATACATTTGAGAAAATCGATTCCTGATACTACGCTTGAAGAATGGGACAAAATGTTAAAAACCAATCTAACTAGTACCTTCCTATGCTGCAAAGAAGCTGTTCAGATCATGATAAAGCAAAACTATGGCAAAATTATCATTGTATCGTCTTCATCAGGACAAACAGGTTCAGCCTTTCAAGCAGCTTATTGCACGACTAAATTTGGACAATTGGGATTTATGGAAGTTCTAGCAGATGAAGTTAAGGATTATAATATCAATGTGAATGCTGTACTGCCAGATGTAGTAAATACAAAGTTATTAAGGGATTCCTATCCTGAAGTAAACCATAGTCTTTTAACAAAACCTGAAGAGATCGCAACAGTAATAACTTGTATGGCTTCAGAGAAAACAAATGCAATTAAAGGGGCTGCAATACAGGTTTATGATGCATTTAATTTTAGACCCAATATGTTTAATACATAAATGTGAAATATTGTAAAATAGCGGTTTTATAAAATAATATTTTTAAAAAACTTATTTTATAAAACTTATTAAAAAACATTATAAAAAATTTATTTGAAGATTTTCATAAATTAAGGAGAGGAATTGATATGAGAACGTTAGAGGGAAAAGTTGCAATTATCACTGGAGCAGGACAAGGTATTGGTGAAGGTATAGCGCTAAGGTTGGCAGATGAGAAAGCAAGTGTTATGGTAACTGACATTAATGAAAAAAATGCACAAAAAGTATCAGAAGAAATCAACTCAAAAGGTGGTGAGAGTATTGCCATAAAAGTTGATGTTAGAAATTGGCAAATGGTTAAAGGAATGGTAGAAGAGACTATTCAAAAATATAAAAAAGTAGATATTTTAGTTGCAAATGCAGGAATATGTCAAGTGAAACCTACAGAAGATATAACGGAAGAAGATTGGAATAATATGATAGATATAACTTTAAAAGGTGTCTTTTTAGCAAATAAAGCAGTTATTCCAATTATGAAAAAACAAAGAAGTGGGAGAATAATTAATTGCTCAAGTACTTCGGGTCGTCAAGCAACAGCTTTTTTAGCACATTATAGTGCAGCAAAATTTGGTGTCATTGGTCTTACTCAAGCAATTGCAAAAGAACTCGCAAAATATAAAATTACAGTAAATGCTTTTTGTCCTGGTTTGATTGACACTCCAATGTGGGATAGAAATGATGCAGAATTTGCTGCATTATGGAAAGTAAAACAGGGAGTACCTTTTAAAAAATTCCAAGATGCAACCCCTTTAGGAAGAGCAGGACAACCAAGTGATGTTGCGAATATAGTATCATTTCTTGCTTCCGAAGATGCAAATTGGATGACAGGTCAATCAGTTATGATTGATGGTGGTATGGTTATGTAAAGTGTAATTAGAATATAAATAAACTTTTTAACTAAGGGAGTGATATGAGAATTCAAAATAATAAATTTATTGTAGGCATCGCTAATATAGGCGCCAAAGAGCATAATGTTGAGGTATCTGGTAAGTTTACAAGTAGGCTAATTTCTGAGATAAAAAAACAAGGATTAGCTATTTCAGGTAATGAAAAATCTTTATTATCTGATAATGATGTAAGTAATGCTATTGAGATATTCAAAAAAGATAATATTGATATTTTAATAATAGTCAATGGTACTTGGGCATCAGATAAATTAAGTATAAAACTTGCATCTATGAATGTTCCAATAGTAATGTGGTCAATTCCTGAGCCCATTAATGTTGGATTTATAGAACTTGCTTCTTTAGTCGGTCTTTCACAAAGTGGAGGAACATTAAGTAGATTAGGTTATAAAATTGAAATAATTATTGGCAACTACGATGATAATTATGGGTTGGAAAGAATAAAATTTCTCGCAAGATGTTCAGGAATTGGAAAAACAATTAAAAATTCAAAAATTGGTTTAATTGGTCAAGGATGTCCCGGTGTAATGGATATTGATTTTTCAGAACTTAATTTAAAAAAAAGATTAGGTGTTGAAGTAATTAGTGCACCAGAGAGTTCATTTAAAAAGAGATTTGAAAAAATAAAAAAATCTCACGTAGATAAAACATTATCGGAAATAGAGCATATTTATCCAAATATTACAAAAAGTTCAGAAAAGGCTATTGATGAAAGTATAAAAGTATACCTTGGGCTAAAAAATTGGATTGAAGAAGAAAATTTAGATGCATTAGCATTTAGATGCTGGCCAGACTTAAAAGAATTGGATATTGTGTCACCTTGTATGGCTTTGTCCTTATTAAATGCAATAGGAATTCCTTCTAGCTGTGAAGCTGATCTTCTGGGTGCACTTTCAATGCTTTGCTTAAGTTTACTTTCTCAGAAACCAGTATATCTTAGTGACTTAATGAGATTAGAAGAAGATAAAAAAACTTTATATTATTTTCATTGTGGTGCAGCTGCGCCACAATTTGCCAATTCAGGAAAAATCGATTATAAAACACACCCATGTATTATGAACAGAAAACCAGGTATAACAATTGAATTTCCTATAAAAAAAGGTTTATTAACATTTGCAAGAATCGACCAGCTTATTGATGGTAATCACAGGCTAATAATGTATACAGGAAAAGCAATGGATTGTGAGATGATTTGTAGGGGTAATCCTATGAAAGTTGAATTTGAATTTTCACCATTCTCAATAATCAAAAAACTTGTTAGCTCTGGCGCTGGCCATCATCAAATTGCTACCTATGGTGATTATAGGATGGAATTAAAAAAGTTAGCCGAGATATTGGATATGCAATTTATCGAAGCAGATAAGTAATTTCATTAAAGTCTTATTGTGTTGAGGGCTATAAATAATAATATTTTAACTTTAGTTAAACAAAAAGGGGATTTACTATGCATAAAGTAATAGCAATGTATAATCTCAAAAAGGATATTACTGTCAAAAAATATAAAGATTGGCTTGTAAATGTAGAGATGAAAGTAACCCCCAATCTTCCAGACATACACAGCTTTGAAGTAGTAGAAGTAAAGGGAAAAGATGGTCATGGAAAAATCTATTCAATAATAGAAGACTTCACTGTTGATAGTTATAAAATTTGGAAGAAGGCAATGTCAAGTAATGCAATGAAAGAAGTATCATCAAGTTGGGGAGATTACGCAGATGAGTCAACACTAAAAATACTCCATGGAGAAATAATCAAATAATAATTTAAGATTTTAAGGTAGGTTTTAATGGTTACTAAAAACTACTTAATATTTGATTTTGGTGCAAGTAATGGACGAGCCCTTGTAGCAGAATTCAATGGTAAAAAATTTGATCTAGAAGTAATCCATCGGTTTAACAATATAGAAGTGTTTGCAGCTGGTACTCGGTACTGGGACATCCTTAATCTTTACAATGAGTTGCTTAATGGAATAAAGATAGCAGTTAATAAGTATAAAGATATAAGATCTATTGGTATTGATACCTGGGGCGCAGACTGCTGTTTTATAGACGTTAATGGAAAACTAATAGCAAATCCAGTAAGCTACCGGGATGAAGCAAGATATGCAGATGCAAACAAATTATTTGAGCTAATTTCCAAAAGAGAGCTCTTCGAGCTTACCAGCGGTCCTGTATCTCCAGAAAATGATTTATTCCATTTGTTTTCACTAAAGTTAGAAGGTGCTACCGAAATCTCGGCAGGAAAAACATATTTATCTATATCTGATGCACTTAATTATCTACTTACAGGTAAAGCCATAAATGAATTTACTAGACTTACTATGAGTATCCTATTTAATCAAAAAAAAGGTAAACTCGAGAATAAAATACTCGAAAAGATGGGCTTTTCTAAAGATTGGTTTCCTACCATGGTAAAACCTGGTGACAGTATTGGAAAATTA
>SDBT01007167.1_pt1 | contig 18403 bp, 17 predicted proteins | sample 2277101 | NCBI WGS metagenome assembly SDBT01 (sample SAMN10404973, study PRJNA504765) | marine sediment metagenome | isolation source: marine sediment core GS10_PC15, 103 cmbsf | place: Arctic Ocean: Southern Knipovich Ridge | collected 2010
TAAGGGGTTTTTCCTTGCCGGTGGTGAAGATAATATTTTGCAGCTTGTTGCGAGCATGGGTGCTCCAACTCCGCTTGAACGTCGTCGAGAACTCAATTCAGAGCGTGGTGAATTCGCATATGGCTGGCCGCTTGCGCTTGGCGCAGCGGAGACACCGCTTATTGAGATGGTCAATGCCTATGCGGCATTTGCAGATGGAGGTACGTATAAAGCACCTATCAGTATCCGCAAGATTCGCGACAAGAATGGGAATATCCTCTATCAATCAGAAGAAGATGAGCTGGGCGAACAAGTGTTGGATGATCGTATTGCGTATCAGATTACTTCTATTCTTAGTGACGAATCTGTTCGTCCTGACGAGTATTGGCGTTCTCAACTTACCGTTCCCGGATATCAGACAGCAGGGAAAACAGGAACGAGCAATAAGTGCTTAGAATGGGATGAGGATAAAGGTTTCTGCCTTCTTCGTAAGCCAGATAACGCTTGGCTGGTTGGTTATACGCCGAATATTGTTGCAGGAGCATGGGTTGGTAATGCAGATAGCAGCGCCATGTTTGACAAGGCTGGTGGCTTGAATACAGCAAGTCCTATTTGGCATGACTTTATGCTCCGTGCTCATCGTACACTGGAAACAAGCAAGACATCGTTCGTTGTTCCTGATGGCATTGTACAGCCGCAAATATCACTTCTTTCAGGTGAACTTCCCTCGGAATGCACACCTGTTGAATTGCGGCGTGCAGATGTATTTCTTAAAGAGCGAGCCCCAAAGGAATTGGATCCTGCTTGCGTGCAACTTACTATTGATAAGTTAACAGGCTTGCTTGCATCAGATGCATGTCCTTCTGATGCACAGGAGGATGGAAGCTTCTTTAAGGCACATAGCATCCTTCCTGATCGTTGGCCGTTCTGGGAAGAAGGAGTGCAGGCATGGATGACAGAACAGATGGAACTATGGAATGCGGATGAAACGCATTCAGGTTCATTACTTTTACTTCCGCAAGCACCGGAAGAAGAGTGTGATCCTAGTCTCACTCCTGGTCGGCTTGAGAAGCCGGAGGTAAACATTCTCACTCCAAAAGCCGGAGGTATGGTTGCGTATCCTGCCTTTGTTTCTACGATTGATTGGAGTGTTGGGTCTTCTGTCCGAGAAGTTCGGTTCGAAATAGACGGCAAGCGCGTCGCTTTGGAGACAGAACCACCATTTAAACCTACTATCCGTGTTCCTCGATCTATCAAAAAATCAGGTATTCATCGTATGACTGTAGAATTGGAAGACGAGTACTTCAATAAGATAACTGATACGGTTGAATTCCGATTTGGTGAGGATGAGAGTGCTCCTATTGTGCGTTTCATTGAGCCAAGAAAGAGAACATTCGCCGAGGGAGCATCAATTACAATGGAGGTGGATGCAGAAGACGATGAAGGAGGAGTGAAGTATGTACAGTTCTATCTAAATGATGTGCTACTTTCGACCAAACCAAGTGCCCCATATGTAATGCAGTACAAACTGAATGTTGGTCCTGGTATTTATTACTTGCGCGCAACTGCTGAGGACATGGCTAAGAATCAGTCTTCCGCTGAAATTCGTATTGCCGTTGGTGATGTTGAGTGGATACCTGACGAGGCGGAAGAAGTAGAAGAAGTGGTAGAGGTGGAAGAGGTGACAGTGGAGGGTCCGGAAGTTATTTCACCATCTTCAGATGGAGTTACTTTGGATCGAAATGAAGTAATAGAGTTTTCCATCAAAGTGCCATTCCTCGGTAGTGATGTTCTTAGAGAACTTACTGCAATAGTTGTAGGAGAAACTGGAAGAGAAGATTTACTTTTGCATCTCACAAGTGGAGAAGGAATCTACAAACGCACATGGAAAGGTAAAATTGCTGGAAAGTATTCTTTAATAGTTAACACTAAAGATAGTAAAGGTATTCAAACAGAGTGGGTACAGCGCACACTGGAGGTTCGTTAGTTTAGCTGCATGACAATTTCATCTGGGATGTTTGCGTTAGTGTGTACTTCAGATACATCTTCGTCTTCTTCAATTTCTGCAACAAAGTCGAGGATCTTCTGTGCTGTTTCTGTATCAGCAATATTCGTTGTTTGTGCGGCAACATACTTCAATCCTGCTTCCTCTATTTCATATCCTGCTTCTCTAAGAGAATCGCGCACCTTTGGCCATGATGTGCTATCTGTAGTAACGGAGATGATGTCATCAGAACTTTCAATATCCTCTGCTCCGGCATCAATGAGTTCGAGCTCTGTTTCTTCATTCAGAGTTCCTTTTGCCAAGACAACGCCCTTACGGTCGAACATGAACATCACAGAGCCGCTCTCTGCCCATTTACCACCTCTTCTCTCAATAGTAGATCGTACATTACTCAAAGTGCGATTCTTGTTGTCTGTAAGACATTCAATAATGCAAGCGACTCCACCAGGTCCGTATGCCTCGTAGGTTACGCCGACAGTTTGTTCTCCTTTTAGTTCGCCAGACCCCTTCTTTACTGCGCGATCAATGTTCGCATTTGGAACATTTTCAGCTTTAGCATTATCAATGGCAGCTTTAAGACTGGGATTCATATTCGGATCTCCTCCTCCACCCTCACGTGCTGCAATTTCAATCAGTTTTGCATGGCGCGTAAAGATTTTGCCACGTTTGACGTCGGCAGCTCCCTTCTTATGTTTGATGCTGGCCCATTTACTATGTCCTGACATAGATAAATTCTATGTTTAAAACGCTAAATTCGAAACAAGAAATATAATTATATTTTGAGAGTCGAATATTTTATTATTTTCGATATGCCAACATTCCCATAAACCGAGCGCGTTCTACTGCTGTTTTTAGCATTTTCTGATGCTTAAGACAGACGCCTGTGTAGTATCGCTGACGGATATTTCCAAAGTAGTCGATTAGTGGTTTAATGGTTGGATAGTCCTTGTAGTCGATGTGTTGTACCCCCTTATCGCAAAAGGGACACTTCTTCTTGCGAAGATCGGACCGGCGTTGTTGAGATTGTTTCGCCATAGGATATAGAGGGTTAAATTTCCAGTTCGTCGTCGGCAATGAGCTTATCAATTTCTGCTGTAATTTCTTTTTCAGCAGGTGCTGCTTTTTCCTTTTCGGGAGTTTTCTTGTCTTCTGTACGCTTTGTTTGCCTCTTTTGCCTTTCGAGCATTTTCTTCTTCAGGTCTTCTTCTTTCTGCTTTTCACGTGTTTCTTCTTCTTCTTCACGTTCTTTAAGCCACTCCTCGTATCGCTTGGAGTATTTAATAATCTGATATCCCTTTGGTGGCTTTATTATCATGTGGCGAAGTGAACTTTTGGAAATACGCAGGTTGTGATCAAGCTCGTCAAGCTTGGTTGGATCAAGCTCGTAGTAGTAAATTACGAAACTTCCTTCTGTATATCCGCCAATATTGTAGGCGAGTCCACGGCGTCCCCATGCATCCTTTGCAATTTCTTTTCCGCCTGTTTCCTTCAAAAAATCCTCTACTTCCTTCTGTGCAGTATTCTCTTCTTTTTGCGAGAGTGGGTAGGGGTACAACACACAGATTTCGTATACGCGTGTGTCTTCCGATGTTGGTTCGAGTGTCGGCATGTGATTCGTGGGTAAACCCCGCTTATAGCGAGGGAATCAATGGATGCGCAGTTTACGGGCTTGTGCAGAAGAGCGTCAAGGATAATCAGCATAAATTTAATCGAGTTCAAATGCTTCCAGATATTCTTTTTGATTTGAAAGTTTCTCTTCAGGCATATCTGTTTTTGTAAGCAGATAGTTTCCTAAAACAAGAAAGTCCATGTGCGTGTTTACAAAACAATTCAATGCATCTTTTGGAGATTCCACGATTGGTTCACCGCGCACATTAAATGATGTATTGATTATCACTCCGCATCCTGTACGACTTTCAAATGCTTTTATGAGATCATAGTACCGTTCGTTTTGATCTCGTCGTATGGTTTGAATGCGCGCAGATCCATCCACATGTGTAATTGCAGGAATTTCTTTACGTTTATCTTTGTGCACATCTGCAACTAATAGCATATATGGGCTTGGACGATCGAGTTCGAAGTAATCTGATACACGCTCTTCTAAAACTGTTGGTGCAAATGGACGGAAGTCTTCGCGGAATTTAATTTTAAGATTTACTTTCTTCCAGTTCTCGTGGTTGCGAGCATCTGCGATAATACTTCGATTACCAAGTGCTCGTGGTCCGTATTCCATACGTCCTTGGAACCAACCAATGGCATTATTCCCTTCTAATAGTTTTGAAACTTGCTCTATTAATTCGTCATCATCGAGCTTTTTGTATGGCAATTTTTCACTTTCTAAAAAGTTTTGGATTTCATTATTGTTATATTCTAAGCCAAAGAATACTTGATCCATTCGTGGTTGGCGCTCGCCATCAAATATTCGGTGCCATACCGCGAGCGCACATCCAAGAGCGCCACCTGCATCACCTGAGGCAGGCTGAATAAATACTTCATCAAATATTCCTGATCGTAGAATCTTTCCATTTGCAACACAGTTAAGTGCTACACCACCGGCAAGGCAAAGATTTTTTGACGGGCAGCACTTCTTTGCATGTTTTACTATATTGAGCATCATCTCTTCTGTTAGCTGTTGCAAAGATCTAGCGATGTCTTTGTGAAATTGTGTGAGTGGACTTTCTGGTGTGCGACGCGGTTGCTTGAATAATTTTTCAAACTTCTTTCCAGTCATACGCATACCGTACTCATACGAGAAGTAATTCATATTTAGTGCAAAGCTCCCATCTTCTTTTCTGTCTACAAGCTGCCTCACTTCATTCATGTATTTTGCTTCACCATATGGTGCAAGCCCCATAACTTTATATTCGGCACTATTTACTTTGAATCCTAGGTAATATGTTATTGCCGAATACATCAAACCCAATGAATGTGGATAATGAATCTCTTTCTTTAGCTCAAATTCTTTCCCTTTGCCGTAGCCAATTGTTGTGGTTGCCCATTCACCTACACCATCTACCGTTATGATTGCTGCATCATCAAATCCAGATGCGTAAAAGGCAGATGCCGCATGTGATTCGTGATGTGATGTGAAATAGATAGGGCCTTTGTACTTAAGTTCATTCTCAATATTGTTCTTGGTCCAAAGTTTTGTGTGTAGCCATTCCTGCATGGCATGGTGATATTGCACAAAGCCTAGTGGCCATACTTTTATAAATGTTTGGAGAATACGATCAAAGAATTTTAGGAGAGGCTTATCATAAAATGTAACTGCGCTCACATCTTCCATAGAGATTCCAGCAAGATTAAGTGCATGATCTATCGTTTTTTTTGGGAACGATGAGTCGTGTTTCTTTCGCGTAAATCGTTCTTCATGTGCTGCAAGAATCACCTTCCCATCTTTTAGCAAAACGACTGCACTATCATGGTAGTAACAGGAGAGCCCGAGAATGTAGATAGGTTTGCCCATTATCAAAATTGTCGTTGCATATCTTCAGCAGTTTGAGGCTGTGAAGGTATCCAGTATGTTTGAAGATTCTTTTTAGGTTTTGCCACTTTTATAAGTTTGGCGATGATTCCGTATATCCCAATACCAATCAGCCAAAATACTGTGAGAATAATAAAGCTCATCACTTTTCCAAGTAGATGACTAAATGCCATCCAGCCTGACCAGAGCCAAGAAAATGGTGGTGGCAAGCGCATTAAAATATGGTGTAAATAAATGGGGCGAGTGGCGAACTCTGCGCAAATGCAAGAATTATTCCGAAGAGAATAATCATAAGCAGCAAGGGCAATAGCCACCATTTCTTACGTATTTTTAGGAATAACCAGAGTTCTTTGAATATAGATAACTTACTCATATGTGCAGTATAGCCTAAGACTCTTTAGCGAGAAGCTCACAAAGAAATGCACTAATGCGCTCACCTGCAATGCGATGTCCAAGCTCGTTCCAATGCCCAGTTCCAAGCTCCGTATTTTCAAAGCCATGTATGTATATTTGATCATGCTGAGATACTTCTTGTAGATATGTTGTCAGTGCAAGAAAAGGAACATCCAATCGTGAAATGAGTTTATCTGTATAGAGCGAATCTGTTACACCTAGTTCCAACATTCGCTCTTGTTGGTGTTCTATATCAGGGTCAACTTGGAATGCAATACTCACGCTGAATACACCAAATAGAGAGTCATGTTCTTCTGATTCCTTTTTCATTTCTTGTATAAGTGCATTTGTTACGTCCCATGCACTAGTTAACTCTGGAGTATCTGGAATAGAAAATACGTTCACATATAATCCCTTTCCTATTTGTGGTTTATTTTGAACATCTTCTTTTGTTCGTAGCGCTAGTCGTGTGTGATTTAGCACTTGTGCAATGCGTGAATGATTTACAAATACATGCATCATCCGCGCAGGTAGAGATGTCTGCTTCTTAAAGAAATCAGTTTCCCTAAAAGAGGCATCTAATAGAAGTGTGTTTTCTGTGCTGAGCGTGAAAAATGGCCTATCTCGTTTTGTAGTAAGTCTACTTGTATTTTCGTGTACATCATTGCCTGGGAAAAAGGCGAGGAGTACTGCATCTGGATCTAAGTTCCATCCCTTATGTTTCAGCATTAGATATTCCTGTGCAGTGCTGTAGCCAGAAACACCAAGATTAATAACTTCAACTTCTTTTTCATTCAGGGCTTTGTAAGATGATGACAATTCTTTCTCAACGATTGCAGAAAATCTCTCCTCCTCTTTTACTTGTAACGCTTCTGCAAATGAATCTCCTAATAATACAACTCTGTATGTTTCGTCAGGCTTTTCTAGTGGATATTCCTTTCCTCTATATCCTTGGCTGTTAATTTGAATAAACGCTTCCCCTTCATTTGATTTCCAGCCTTGTGCATTTGGCCTTGGTGAAAATCCAAGATATGGATCTACTTTTGTAAAGTATGGATATCCAATGCCAATCAATCGAAGTGCTATCTCAAAGAAGAGTGCACAAAACAGAAGTGTCGCACAGAGAAGCGCAATGTTTGCTAGCCACTTTTTGTGCATCCATTTCCTCATTATGTTTATATGTTTAAAGGATACATGATGATGTTATAAAAATGGAGCCGCCCACTCTCCTTCGCTCTCGCTTTGCTCGAGCTACGGATGGGCAGGCGAGATTTGAACTCGTGATCCCTTCCTTACCATGGACATGCTTCGCATGTGCCCTTTTTATATTACGTCCCGCATGCGCGGGACTAGGCACTGAGCTAGGGCGGCATCTACTTTCTTATCAATTATCAATTCTTAATTATTAATCGAATCATCTTCAATTTCTACTGTGTCCAACCATCCTTGAGGCTCTAAATCTTCTGTCTTTCGGATTGCATTCTTTACTGCGTGCAGACATAGAAGTGCACACTTGTATCGGCGTGGGCCAATAGGGACACCAAGCATGGGTTTTCGATTTGGAGTTGTAGAAAAAAAAGATGCAAATATTATATTTTACACCCTCAAGAAATTCCGGTGATGATACGGAGTAGGTTGAGCAGGTTGGTCAAATAGGGTATCCCTTTAAGGATTTTATGTGTCCAATTTGAGTATGGAGCTCTCTACTGGAGGAAGTTAGAACTTTTTGCACTGCCCCCTGCTAGGAGTTTGTGCTGTCTTATGGAGTGGTGGCGAAGAAGAAGTAGATACTCCAACACTAAAATTCAACCCAAATTCGTTTCTCACCTTCGTGATATATGTTTGCATTCGGGAATATTTTTTTAAGTTCCTTCACAGTAAAGCATGCACCGTGCAATGTGTTGTATCGCTTTATACATGGAACTGGCAGCCACCCCCTCCAAAGAGTAAGTGCGATGAAAAAGGAGTTGAATCCATGGAACCACAAAACTTTTCCATATGCGTCCCCCGGTAATCCACGGAAATTCAACTTCGCGTGAGCGTCGGGCTTAAGCACGCGGAAAATTTCTTTGATGTAATTTTTGATCATTTTCTTGGACTGGATGTGTTGGAACACAAAGACGATAAAACAAAAATCTATGCTTCCGCTTTCCACACCAGATAAATCTTCCCCACTCCCGACCAGGTATTCTATATTTTCGGCTGCAGCTTTCTTTTTTGCCATCTCAATCTGTTCGGGCGCTATATCTATGCCTATAACCTTGTCGCATTTTTTTGCCATAATCCTGCAAATTCCACCGCATCCGCAGCCGATGTCGAGAAAGACACCGCCACTGTGAGATATATATTTCTTAGCCATCTCTTCTCTGCCTTCATAAAAACTCTTTTCTCCCCATCTAGCATCTTGTTCGGATGTTGGTTTCCAATATTTTTTCATGGGCACACTATACATGATAATTTTAGTAAGAAATGGAGCCGCCCACGAGATTCGAACTCGTGACCCCCTCCTTACCATGGAGGTGCTCTACCACTGAGCTAGGGCGGCAATTAAATTGAGAATTGAAAATGAAGAATTGAGAATTCTACTTTCTTATCAATTATTAATTATCAATTCTTAATTATCAATCGAATCATCTTCAATTTCTACAGTATCCAGCCAGCCTTGGGGTTCTAATTCCTCTATCTTTCGTATTGTATTTTTTACAGTGTGCAGACAGAGAAGTGCGCATTTGTATCGGCGTGGGCCTATAGGTACACCAAGCATTATATATATATCCTTCTTCTTCAGTTCGAGTACATCTTCCGTTTTCATTCCAATGAGTTCGTCACTTAAGATGGACATTCCAGCTTGGCTGATCGCGCAACCAGTTCCATCCCATCCAATTGATTCAATTTTTCCATCTTTAAATTTGATCTGAACAGAAAGCACATCTCCACAGGCATGATTTATCTCTTCATGCTCAATATTTGGGTTTTCTATTTCTTTCTTATAATGAGGATGCCGATAATGTTCTAGAATATTTTCCGCGTAAAGATCCATATGTGGTGATACTATGAGGTTTGTGGCACCTGAAGAACAGATAAATTGGAATGTTTTACGGCATAAAAACCTTATGCAATGTTGTTCGGATCTCAATCAGATACGAATATACGTTGGAAGTGTTATTTCCGAGTGCATTCATGGCAAGTGGGTTTGTGTGCCTTACGACAGCGATGAGTACCTTGAACGATCAGAGGCTATCAAGACTTCTATCAAGCTGGTTCGGGATCTTTGTAGAGCACTCACCGAACGTGCTGAAGAAAAACCAAGAAGTTATGATTTTATTCAATTGAATCTACGTAGAATTATTGAATTACTAGAAGTCCTAGATGGTTAGATTAGGAGTTTTTTCTTTGCTTGCTCGATTGCCTCTGCCATTTTTTGGATATCCTTTTCTGTATTGTAGATTCCGATAGAGAGGCGAGAGCTGGCGCTGATGCCAAGTCGTTCATGAAGCGGTTGAGCACAGTGGTGTCCAGCGCGGAGGCAAATTCCTTTTCTCCCAAGGACCTCTGTGAGGTCATGTGGATGAATTCCTTCTATGGAGAAACTGATACAACCGGAGATTTCTTCCATCTTTGCAGGCCCTAGAATTGTCAGTCCATCGATTTTTTGCAGAGATTTCAATGCTACTCTCATCAATTGCTGTTCCTGTGTTTCTAGCTCTTTCCAATCGAACTGTTGCAGCCATTGTATTGCGGCACCAAAGCCGATTGCTTGAGTGATCGGCGGTGTACCGGCTTCAAACTTGGCTGGAATGTCTGCTGGCGTAAATCCTTTTCTCGTCACTTCTCTAATCATGGTGCCGCCGCCGAGAAATGGAGGCATCTCTTCCAGAAGATGTCTCTTTCCATAAAGCACACCAATTCCAGTCGGCCCGTAAAGCTTGTGCCCTGATAGTGCGAGGAAATCGCAATTCAGTTCCTGTACATCAATCTGGTGATGAGCAGCCAATTGAGATGCATCGACGAGCACTTTTGCTTTTGTACTATGTGCATCTGCAATCATTTCTTTGATCGGAGGACGCACTCCCAAGACGTTGCTTTGTCCGGTGATGGCAACAATTTTTACATTTCCTTCGGCTAAGTACTTCCGGTACTGCTCAATATCAAGATGCCCATTATTATCAATGTCGATCCATTTAAGTTCAATCCCTTGTTCTTCTTTTAATTGCAACCACGGTACAACATTACTGTGGTGCTCAAGAAGTGATAGGACTATGACGTCACCGACTTTGAGCGATTTCCTCCATGCCTTTGCGACAAGATTGATGCTCTCTGTACATCCTTTGGTGAAGATGATTTCTTCGGGTCGGTTCGCATTCAGAAATCTGCTCACCTCTTTTCGAGCATTCTCGTATGCATTGGTTGCACGCTCTGCAAGCACATGCATGCCTCTATGCACGTTTGCTCGGCTTGTCTCTTCAAATGTGCGCATAGCATCCAGCACTGGCGTAGATGCCAGTGCGGTAGCGGCGCTATCAAGATAGACGAGAGGGTTACCATCTATCTTTTGGTTGAGAGTAGGGAACTGTGCGCGGATGCTAGTGAGATTAAGTGCCATGTTTCGAGGATGAATCATAGAAGAAGCAGGAGTTTCTTTAAAGGATTCGTGTGCCTTTCTTGTCCTTATTTGATAAGGTGTCGGCACGTTTTTCTATGCAGCGTTCTACAATTAAATATCTATCGATTGCCCTCTTTGTGTCCATGCTTCTTTGGGGCGTGTACACGCTTATAGTGTATTTTGGCATTCCCGTTCATGGGCGAGTACTTGTTACGGAGGCAGCTTGGAATGCTGCAGGAGAAGCATGCGGTGCAGATAATTTTTTCTGTAGAGGTTCAACAAGTTTCTTTTCTGCAATTGCTCGTACCCTTGCTCGTACTGCACCATTTTTTTGGTACATTTTTATCTCTGCGATTTCTTACGGAGCATTCCTTGGTTGGTCATTCCTTAAAAATGGAACGTGGAATGTTCGCATTCAGATGCGGCCATGGCATGTTTTCGCGCTCTTTCTAGCTTCATTATGGCTTATCTTCACTGTGTTGTCTGTTGCAGAGTGGCCGCAAGGAGGCAAGATGGTTTCACCACGTCGTGTTATTCAGCCACATCCTTCCGTTTACACATCTGATAATCAGGAGGGCTTACAGGAACTTCAGAAGAATTTTAATCATTTATTAGAGCGTGGATGTCTTATTAAAACGCGTGATATACGCGAAAATGTCGGAGAATATCGTCTAACGACTGCATGTGTACAAAAGTCATTTGTGACACGTGTTTTATCGCAAGTCGTGTTTCTCCTAGTTTTAATTCTAACGTTTCTCGTTATAGGACGCATGATTCTTTTTCGTCTCCGTTTCCGATCAGAGAGTGTTCTTCTTGAAAGTGTGTTAAGTGTTGGTGTTGGTGTATGTGCGGCGATAGCATTCCTCTGGACTATTGCAGTTTTACACATACTTAATGCAACGGTTGGGTGGCTAGCTATTGCAGGTACACTTTGCGTCGGATACCGACATACGCGTCATTGGATCAAAACATTTCTTTCTTATACATGGGATATTAAGCGGCCGTGGTACAGCTTTACAATCATTTGTGCGTGGCTTCTTATTGGCTACCTCGCACTTAATTTCCTTACAGTAGTTCGCCCATTTCCCATTGGCTGGGATGATCTTGGAAGTTATTTAAACAGGCCGAGACTTATGGTGAGTTATGGTCATTTCATTCATTCTCTTTCTCCGTTTCAGTGGGAGTATATGGCTGCTCTGGGGTATTTGCTCTATGGTTACGAAAGTGTCTTTGGTAGCACTGCTTCTATGCTAATTACGTGGATGGCAGGGCTCTTTGCTGTTTTTTCTATTTTAACATTTGGACGTGTATTTCTAGGAAAAGGATCGGGAATAATAGCAGCACTCATCTACTACACATTGCCGCTCGTCGGGCATTTCTCGTTTGCAGATATGAAGACTGACAATGCAGTCTTTTTCTTCCAGACACTTAGTGTTCTTTGTGTATTCTTATATCTGTTTCCTCGTGAGGATGATCACGATGCTTCGTGGTCTTGGAAGTGGCTCGTGTTTGCAGGAATGTTCATTGCATTTGCCTTTGGCACCAAAGTGACAGCCATTATGGTGCTTATGACGATTTTCGCGGTTCTTGTTGGGGCTTTGCTTCACTGGTCCGCATTCTTTGGTGCTGCCATTCTTTCGCTAGCGGTTTTTGCGCAATTCGGTGGACTGAATGTAGCTAGTACTATTACACGGGTTGGTTTAGGAATCCCTGTTACCAAGGATGGGTTCATTCTTGCCTGCGTTCTTGTTGGTTTTATAATTTTGTCCTTATCCGCCTTACACAAAAGAAAGATAAGTGCAGCACTTTTCTTTTCAATTTGCGTCTTATTCAGTTCATTTATTGTATTTATTTCTCCATGGATTTTGCACAATAATATTCTGGCGGGGAATATTGTGCCGAAACTCATGTTTTCTGCGCCAAATACTATTACTCCTATTCTTTCTTATAAGAAAGGTGCTGAATATTCAAATATGCAGGGTAAGATTGTACGCAGTCTTCCTTCGGAATTGTTGGTTGATCCAACACATTCATCCTGCAAGAGCACTGGAAGAAAGGAAGAATTGGGGCGGTACTGGGGCTTCCGCGATGGCTGGGGGCATTACATTACTCTTCCATGGCGCACAGTGATGAATATAGACAGTGCCGGGTATTACGTCACTACATCGCCTATTCTTTTGATATTTCCACTTCTTCTTTTGCTTCCATTCTTTTGGATTTCCAAAGGGCGGTGGCTTAGATGGCTTTTTGCCGGAACTGTATTTCTTATTATGCAGTGGATGTTTATGGCTAATGGTGTGCCTTGGTATGGTATAGGCGTTTTTCTGGGTATTGTTATTGGCTTGGAGGCATTATTCATACGAGCGCCCGATGCGCTCAATCGTTCCATATTCGTAGTTTTGCTTTCTTTTGCTCTTATGAGTTGTTTTGCCATGCGCTTTTGGCAGTTTGAACAGCAGCGCAATCTCCTTGAATATCCTATGGGCAAAGCATCTGCAGGTGTAATGCGTGAGCGGACTATTCCTAATTACGATGACATTATGGAGATGGTTCTTCTGCGCAATATGCAATTGCCAGATCGTCCCTATCTATATCGTGTTGGTACGTTTATTCCATACTTTATTCCAAAGAATCTCGAGATTATTGGTATTGCCGATCATCAACTTGATACCTTTAATTGCCTTCACCAAGAGAAGGACAATGCACTTACGCTCGAGCGGCTCAAGGCACTCGGATTCAATAGCATCATCTTTGATACTAATACCGCTACCATCGAACAGGATAAAAATGGATCTCTCCACAAAAAAGTGAATGCATTTGTCGATTTCCTAAATGATCCTTCTATTGGACTTCAAATTATGGTCAATGATCCAAATAATGGAGTTGTTTTTATTCTGATACCTTAAGCTTTTTCTTGCTTACAATCTTTGCTTAAGCCAGTCTATCTTCTATGAAGGTAGTTGCAGTTATTCCCGCATACAATGAAGAATCGCGTGTAGCGACCGTTATTCGAGATGCAGTTAAATATGTTGATGTTGTCATTGTGGTTGACGATGGTTCCAGTGATGATACAAGTGCAAAAGCAGCACAAGTTGGTGCACGCGTTATTCGACATGTTGAAAATTGCGGAGCAGGTGCTGCAACAATGACAGGCGTTCTTGCAGCACGAGCTCTCAGTGCGGATGCCATCGTTATACTTGATGCGGATGAGCAGCACGATCCTCATGATATTCCTGCACTTCTTAAGCCGGTTCAGGATGGAAAGGCTGACATTGTCTTTGCTAATCGCTTTGGTCAAAGAAATGCCATTCCGTTTATTCGACGTTTCTTCAATGCTATTGGCAATATTGTGACGTTTGCAGCAACAGGTAAGTGGGTGGCGGACAGTCAATGTGGGTTTAAAGTGTTTGGCTCCAAAGCTGTCCAAGAGCTCGATTTGCGAATGAGTGGGTATGAGTTTTGCACGGAAATTGTTCGAGAAGCCGTAAAAAATAAATGGCGAATTGCAGAGGTGCCGACAAAAGTTATATATTCCAAATATACTCTTGCCAAAGGACAGTCTTTTGCAAATGGTGTTAAGACAGCGGCTAAAATTCTGTTAAGATCATTCCTTCGATAGGCATATTTTTACATCATTAATCGTTACTATTTCATTTTTTGCCTGATATACTCAGAATAAATCCTGAGATGAATATTACTCTTTATCAAATATTGGCCCCACTCGTTTCAATTCTTGCTATTCTTTATGCGTGGAGCCTGGTTTTTCGTCAGAAAAAGACCATTTGGGAGGCGATCCTCTGGACATTTTTTTGGCTAGGCATAGCGTTACTTGCCCTGTTCCCAGATTCGATAGAATACCTGAAACATATTACTGGAGTGAAAGACAGAGAGAATGCTGTGTTCGTTACGAGTATTGGAATCCTGTTCTTCATAGTATTCTATCTAATTGTTCGGCTTGAATCGCTAGAGCAACGGCAGACGAGAATTGTACGTAAGATTGCACTCAAAGGTCTTGTTGATGACGATGTTAAATAGGGGAGAAGATCATTCCTTTGTCCCACCTTCTTCCAGTATGCTACGCGTATGAGGACTATTCTCCTCGTGAGCCCCTATTGGCGTGAAGAACATCGATGGATGGTTAGTTCGGTCAAACTTGCGGAGCTTTGGCAACGCCTTGGTTTTCGGGTGATTGTTACTTGTATGGGATCTAAGAGTGGAGTGGAACATGTTTCTGATACGCTCATTATTCATCGTCGCAAAGATATCTTTCTTCCAGATCCACTTAATTTTGGTATTTCCTTTGGGTTTGCCGGGTATGTCCGGCGACTCATCAAAAAGGAAAAGCCGGATATTGTTGCTGTGAACAAAGTGCTCTTTTGGACATCGTTTGCACTCATTCCACTACGTCTTACAGGGCATAGAGTAATTCTTCTTACAGATGCATTGGTGGGTATGACGTGGTGGCCGCGCAATCTTCTTCCTAAAATTATCATGGGGATTGGCGCATGGACAGTCGGGTGGCTTGTTCTTCTCTTTTCTTCACAATTGATTACGTTCCATCCACAGTCACCAAAATTACTTAAACGGCTTGGAATAGCTAAAAAAACACAAGTTATTCCTACGGGGATAGATGCATCTGCTTTCTCTGTGGCAGAGGAACATTCATCAAAAGTGACTGTTACATATGTTGGTCGGTTAGAATCCGTGAAGGGTGTTGATGATTTTCTCGCTGCTGCCGTTCCACTCAAGAAAGAGAATCCTAATCTCAATATTCAGGTAGTCGGATGGTACAAAGATGGGCATCCTCTTGTTACTGAGTATGAGAGGGATGTTACGTTTACAGGTTTAAGAGATGACATCCCAAATATACTATCAGAAACGGATATTTTCGTTCTTCCAAGTTACAGTGAGGGATTAAGCAATGCGCTTATGGAAGCCATGGCCAGCGGATGTGCATGTATAGCATCCGATGTCGGCGGTAATCGGTTCCTGCTCCAAAACGGTGTTTCAGGATTCCTCTTTCCTGCCGGAGATCGTGAAGCGCTCCGCGCACATATTCGTCGATTACTAGAAGATACTGCAAAGCAGAGATTGCTCGGACAAGCTGCTCGCAAAAGAATAGAAGAACACTTTAACTGGGATAAAATAGGTAAGCAGTACCAAGATCTTTTTGGCACATTCATAGATTCTAAATGAAGAAGAATATTGTAATTCTCTCGGCATTCCTTACTCCTTTTCGCAGCGGTGCAGAGGCATGCGTTGAAGAGATAGCAGTGGAACTTTCCGATGAGTTTAATATAACTATCATTACAGCACGACTTAAGCGTAGCTCACCGCGTCGGGATTCTTTGAAAGGGAAAGTATCTGTTCTTCGTGTTGGATTCGGATGTCGCGCAGATAAATGGTTCTATCCATTTCTTGCTTCAAGAGCTGCAAAGAAAATGAAGCCAGACATCATCCATGCGATTCTTGAATCCTATGCAGGTTTTGCACTCATGCTTTGTGGTCGCGAATTTCGTCGTATTCTTACCTGCCAAAGCACCAATACTAGCTTACTCGTGAAGGCAATGCATCGCAGTGCCGATACGGTCACAGTCATAAGCAACGCGCTTAAGGCGCGTGCTGAGAAGTTTGGCAGAAAGGATGCCATCCTTATTCCAAATGGTCTTCATTTGCGAGATGTTCCACAGAAAGAAAAAATTGTTGGTCGTATTCTGTTTGCCGGTCGGCTAGAAAAAATGAAAGGCATCGATACGCTTATAGAAGCAATTAAAGATCTACCTCCTCATGTTCATCTACACATCGCAGGTGATGGTTCACTCCGTAGTGATTTACAGGTGAAAGCAAATCTTCTTGGAGTTGGTGATCGTGTAAAGTTTTTGGGATATGTTCAGATACCTAACGTGTATGAGGAATTCGCGCGTGCCGAAATCTTCTGTGGCCTCTCTCGTCACGAAGCATTTGGCAATGTATTCATAGAAGCGCAGGCGGCAGGTTGTGCTGTTGTTGCAACAAATATCGAGGGTATTCCTGATATTGTGCAAGATGGAAAAACTGGGATTCTAGTTTCCCCAGATGATCCTGCAGCAGCAGCAAGGGCGCTTTCTACACTTCTTGAAGATGGAGATCTGCGTAAGAAATTCGCAGAAGCAGGTATACGGAATGCGCAGAAATACGATTGGGCGGAGATTGCACAGAAGTATGCTGCTCTATATAGAGCGTAGAAATTATACTTCCACTTTTTGTTCTACAACTTGCGAAGCATTTTTGGCTTTTTCGATCAATTCTAGTTTTCTCTCACGTACAACTCCTGCAGCCTGAAACAGGCTCTCGAATGTTCCAGCATCAATCCATTCATCTTGTAAAATTGTAGCAGTTAGCTCGTTCTGTTCCATGAACCATTTACTTACATCAGTAATTTCTAATTCACCGCGAGGAGATGGCTTAAGATTACGGATAACGTCAAAGCACCGGTGATCGTAAATGTAACAACCTGTTTGAATGAAGTTACTTTTTGGATTCTCCGGTTTTTCTTCTACGGAAATAATTTTATCCTCTTTTAGTTCTACAACACCAAAACGCTTAGGATCTGATACCTCTTTTACGAAGACATGACCGCCTTTCTTAAAGGACTGGATGGCAGGTGTTAAATCATCAAAGAAGATGTTATCCCCAAGCAGAGCGCAAACACTATCACCATCAATAAATTCTTCTGCCATACCAAGTGCTTGTGCAATACCTCCGGGGACATCTTGCACTCGGTAAGAAAATGAACAGCCAAATTTTATACCGCTCCCCAAAAATCCTGCCATTTGATCAATGTGCTCATTTCCCGATATAATCATAATATCCTTAATTCCTGCGTTGAGCAGTTTCTTTAATGGATAGAAGATGAGTGGTTGGTCATAAACGGGTAGCAGACTCTTGTTGGTCACTTCTGTAAGTGGCCTAAGTCGGGATCCCGTGCCGCCGCAAATAAGTACTCCTTTCATATAAGATTTGACAAGTTTTAGATTTTAGTTGTTAAAAGTAAAATATACAAGAGAAATGTTACAGTCCTTTGTGCAGAAACCAAAGCGTATTCTGCTGACAATTATACAGAGAAACTGCTAGCATGCAGATCTATGAATCTCCTAGTTACAGGAGCTGCAGGTTTTATCGGGTCGCACTTCGTTTTGCGACACTCTGAGCTATATCCAGACGATGGAATAGTAGTTCTGGATAAGCTGACATATGCGGCGGATAAATCTCTTCTTGATTCTATTTTAGATAAAATTACCTTTGTTGAGGGCGATATTGCGGATCGGCAATTGATTGAGAAAATGGTGAATGATCATGGAATTGAGACGATTGTGAATTTCGCAGCTGAAACACATGTCGATAACAGCATTCAGGATGCTCATCCATTCCTTCATAGCAATGTCATTGGTATGCAGAGTTTGATTGAAGTCTGCAAGGCACATCCCAAGATTCTCCTCCTCCATATTTCCACGGATGAAGTGTACGGGGAGCGCAAAGATGATGAGCCAAGTTGTGAAGTTGAGGATACTCTTTTTCCCGGAAATCCTTATTCAGCCAGTAAAGCAGCTGGAGATTTAATGCTTCTTGCCTCTGCTAGGACATTTGGTATTCGTGTGCGCATTACACGATGCACCAACAATTACGGTCCACATCAGGATAAGACAAAACTTCTCCCTGTTATTATTAGTAAAGCTCTTCATAATGAGAAAATTCCGATATATGGAGAAGGAAAGCAGAAGCGTGATTGGCTGTATGTTACAGACCATACGGATGCGGTTGAAGCAGTTCTTTTGAATGGAAAAGATGGAAACATCTATTTAATCAGTGCAGATGACGAACGTCAGAATATTGATACGGCAAAGCTTGTTTTAGATGCTATGGACAAGCCTTACGATCTTATTGAATTTGTTCCTGATCG
>SDBT01007168.1_pt1 | contig 18402 bp, 17 predicted proteins | sample 2277101 | NCBI WGS metagenome assembly SDBT01 (sample SAMN10404973, study PRJNA504765) | marine sediment metagenome | isolation source: marine sediment core GS10_PC15, 103 cmbsf | place: Arctic Ocean: Southern Knipovich Ridge | collected 2010
GACCTGGAGATCTTTCCGGCCTACCTGGGCATCACCGGCCGGCTTGGTATTCGTTTTCTCGACTGATCTCCGCACCCTCCTCGACGGGCCAGAAGCGGTTCTGCAGCACGCAGGCGAACTCGGTGCACAGCAGAAGGATGCAGGACGAGTAGAAGATCCACACCACGATCACGGCCGGCGTGGCCAGCGAGCCGTACAGCAAGCTGAAGCGCGCCAGGTGCTGCAGGTAGTAGCCGAACACCTTGCCGGCGATCATCCACAGGCAGGCGAACAGCAGGCCGCCGAAGACGGAAGCGCGCAGCCGCACCCGCTGGCGGGAGAAGTACTTGAGCAGAACCACGAACACCAGGGTCCCGGTTAACAAGGTCACCACGACGCGCAACAGCGCGTATTTCGCCAGGGCCTGCTCGAAGGAGGCAGCGAAGCTCTGGTCGCGACCCGAGGCCATCGAGCTGCCGACCGCGGACAGGTAGTGCACCCCCAGGAACAGCAGGCCGATACCCAGGATGAAGGCCACGAACAGCAACTGGTGTACGAGCAACGAGCGGTGCCGATCGGTCTTGAACACCCGGGCGAAGGCCAGCTCCAGCGAGCGGAACACCAGGCCGGCGGTGATGAACAGGATCACCAGACCGGTCAGTCCGTAAGCCTCCCGGTTGAGTGTGATGCTCCGCAACTGCCGGATGAAGTCCTCGCTGGTGAAGGGAACCACGGCCTTGACGTACTCGGCCAGGTGGGCGAACAGCTCCTCCTGGTTGGCGTAGTCCTGTCCGACGTATTCGAGCACGTAGCCGGCGATGGACATCATCAGCAGCATGAACGGAATCAGGCTCAGAACGGCGTAGAAGGAGATCGCCGCCGCCATGATGTGGCAGTCGTCCCTCACGAACCCGCGTACGGTCCGGCCGATGGCGAACAGCACACCGTGCAGGTAGGGCAGCCGGTAGATTCCGGCGCCCAGCATGCGGAACCAGGCTGCCCCATGCGAGAGCCACTTGCGAAGTCGGCTCAACGTCTTCTCCCCCTATTGCGCTTCGAGCCGGACCGTGATCCGTTCTTCTTGCGGGCCCGGAGGACCAGCCTCAACGGCGTGCCGCGGAAGGCGAACCGCTCACGCAGCCGGTGATCCAGGTAGCGGAGGTAGGAGACGGAAAACTTGTGCGGGTCGTTGACCCAGGCCACGAAGGTGGGCGGGTGCGTGCCCGCCTGGGTCACGTAGAAGATCTTGCCCCGGCGGCCCCTGACCAGCGGCGGCTGTTGCCGCTCGAGCGCATCTTCGACCAGCCGGTTGAGATCGCCCGTTCCGATCCGCACCCCGGCGGCGTCGAAGGCCCGGCGCACCTCCGGGAGCAGCCGCCGGGTGCCCTCGCCAGTCAAGGCCGAGAGGACGATAACCGCAGCGTAGTCCACGAACCGCATGCCGTGCTTAAGGCGATCCAGGTAGGCGCGCCGGCCGTCCCCGTCCCACAGGTCGCTCTTGTTTACAGCCACCACCAGGGCCCGGCCCCGGTCGTGGGCCAGGCGCAACAGCCGCGCGTCCTGGTCGGCGAACGGCTCGACGCCGTCGAGCACCACCACCGCAACGTCGGCCCGCTCCAGGCTGCGGAGCGCCGCCACGACGCTGTAACGCTCCAGACGCTCGCTGATGCGGCTGCGGCGGCGCACCCCGGGCGTGTCCACCAGCATGAATTGACTTCCTTCACACGTGATCGGAATGTCCACCGCGTCCCTGGTGGTGCCGGCGATTCGCGAGACGATCTGTCGTTGCTGTCCTGCCAGACTATTGGCCAGCAACGACTTGCCCACGTTGGGACGCCCCAGCAGGCACAGCTTCAAGGGACGCACGGGGTCATCCGGTCCCGGCCCGGCGACGTCGCCCGCCTCGCGTAGACGCTCGTCGACCAACTCGGCCATACGGTTCAGGCCGCTGCCGTGGGCCGCCGAGATGGGCAGAAAATCCAGGCCCAGCTCGTGGAACTCGAGTTCGTCCCGCCCCGAGCCCGGGTCGCACTTGTTCACCAGGCACACGAGCGGCTTGCCGCTCTTGCGAAGCACGTCGGCCACCTGGGTGTCCAGCGGGCGCAGCCCATCGCCACCGTCGCACAGGAACAGGATCAGATCGGCCTCTTCCACGGCCAGGTGCGCCATGTCGACCGCGCTGCGGGCCAGTTCCTCCTCCGCGCTCGGATCCAGCCCGCCGGTGTCCACGAGCACCACTTCGCGGTCCGCAAGCTTGCACTCGACGAAAATGCGGTCGCGTGTCACCCCGGGCTCGGCATCGACCACCGCCACCCTGCGTCCGGCCAGGCGGTTGAGCAGGGTGGACTTGCCCACGTTGGGCCGCCCGACGATGACTATCATCGGTCTCATGGCTTGCGAAGCCCCACTCGCCTCAGGCCGCCCCGGGTGCGCGACCAGCGGCGGGCCACCTTGACCCGCAGCTCAAGGTGCACCCGGCAACCCAGAAACCGTTCGATGGAACGACGAGCGGCGCTTCCGATCTCGCGCAGCATCCACCCGCGCTTGCCGATCAGGATGCCCTTCTGGCTGTCGCGTTCCACGTACATCACGGCGTGGATCCGGACGAACTGCCGGCGCCCGGGCATGTCCTCGAAAGCCTCCACCTCGACCGCCAGGCTGTATGGGATCTCCTCGCCGACGCGCAGAATGGCCTGCTCGCGGACGAACTCGGCCGCCAGCAGCCGTTCCGGCTGATCGGTGATCATGTCGAGCGGGAAGTACCGCGGCCCCCCGGAGAGGCGGGATTCGATGGCCTGGAGCAACTCATCCAGGCCGCGGCGCTTGAGCGCCGAGATGGGCAGGATCTCCTCGAACAGTCCGATCTCGTCGTATGCCTGCATGATCGGCAGCAGCCGGCTCTTTTTCGCCAGGCGGTCGATCTTGTTGATGGCCAGCAGCGCCCGGCGTCCGGCCCGGCGCACGGAGTGCAACACCAGCCGATCCTCCTCGTCCTGCTCGGGCAGCCGCCCCCGGCCGTCGGCCTCGACCAGCAGCACCACGAGGTCCACGTCGCTCAGGGCGGATCGCGCCGTTGCTAGCATGAACTCGTCAATGGCCCGGTCCCGCTGGTGGATGCCCGGCGTGTCGACGAAAACGAGCTGGCTCCGCTCACGATTGACGATGCCGCGCACCAGCGTCCGGGTGGTCTGGGGCCGATGGGTGGCGATGGACACGGTCTCGCCCACCAGGGCGTTGAGCAATGTCGACTTGCCCACGTTGGGCCGTCCGGCCAGGGCCACGAAACCGGAGCGGAAGTCCGGGGGCAGGACGAGCTCTTCCGGCGGAATCCGGCTCATTCTTCCCGCTCCGCTAGATGTCTCATCCTCGCCACGTCCTCTCTCTCAGGGCGATCGAGTGCGTCCTGGGCGGCCGCCTGCTCGGCGGCCTTCTTGCTGCGGCCCGCGCCAGCGCCGAGAGTCCGATCCGCCCGGCGGGCTTCCACCTGAAACCGGCGTTCGTGATCGGGTCCGGACGTCCCGACCAGGACGTACTCCGGCGCCGGCAAACCCTGGCCTTGGAGACGCTCCTGCAAGCGGCTCTTGGGATCCAGGCCCGGCATGGCGACCGCCATCCGCTCGATGCGCTCGCCCAGAACTCGCTCGACGATCCGCCTGGCCATCGTGAGCCCGCCGTCCAGGTAGGCCGCTGCCAGCACGGCCTCGAAGGCGTCGGCGAGGATCGACGTCTTCTGCCTTCCGCCGGAACGGTCCTCGCCATGGCCCAGCCGCAGCGCCTCGCCCAGGCCCAGCCTCGCGGCCTGTGCGGCCAGCTCCTCTCCGTTGACCAGTGAGGCGCGCATACGCGTCAGCCCGCCCTCGTCGAGATCTGGGTTTGTCTCCATGAGCATCTCGCCCACCAGCAGACCGAGCACCGCGTCGCCGAGGAATTCCAGCCGCTCGTTGTGCTCGACCTCGTCGACGGCAGAAGCCTCGTTTGCATACGACCTGTGGGTCAGGGCCTGCTCGAGCAGTTCGAGACGCTCGAACTCCAGCCCCAGGCGCCGGGCGACAGTCAGCAGGCGCTTGTTCAAGCAGGCGCACATGGGTCCTCCCCGGCGATGTCCGGGGGTCTGGCCAACAGGACGTCGTCCTTTCGCTCATCGGTGCGCACCTCGACGATCTCCCCCTGGTCCACGTCGTGACCGGGCAGCCGGATCCTTCGAAAGGTCCCGGAACGGCCCTCCGGTCCCGACTCGCCGACGCTCTCCACCAGCACCCGGTGCCGCTTACCCCGACCGGCCTCGACGAACCTCCGCCAGTGTTCGTCGCCTACCCGGCGCAGGCGGGCGGCTCGGTCGCGGACCACCTCCGGCGGGACACGTTCGTCCATGGCCGCTGCCTCCGTGCCGGGTCGCGCGGAAAAGGTGAACACGTGCAGATAGGCCAGCGGCGACGAGCGCACCAGCTCCAACGTGCGCCGGGCCGCCCTATCGCTCTCGCCCGGAAAGCCGACCAGCACGTCGGCCCCCAGGGCCGCCCATGGGAAGTGGCGCTGCAGCCGCTCGACAACCCGGATGTAGTCGCCGGCCGAGTATGGTCTGCACATCCTGGCCAGCACCCCGTCGTCGCCGCTCTGCAAGGGAACGTGGAAATGCCTGCACACGAACCGGTGAGATTCGATATCAGAGATCAGTCGATCGGTCCATTCCAGCGGTTCGATCGAGCTCAGTCGCAGCCGGCATTCTTCCGCCCGGGATTCGAACACCGGCGCCAGGTCTTGAAGCAGGTCCGCAAGCGTGGCGGCCGGGGTCAGGTCCACGCCGTAGCGACCCAGGTGGATGCCGGTCAGCACCACCTCCCGATGTCCGCGCCGAAGAAGGTCCGCGACCAGGCGCCCGGCGTCGGCAACGGGCGTGGAACGCTGTGGACCTCGCACCCGGGGTACCACGCAATAGGTGCAGCGCGCGTCACATCCGTCCTGGACTTTCGCAAACGCGCGCCGCCTTCCGAGCCGCGCGAAAGGACTGATCGAGGATGGCGTGAGATCGGCCGGGCCGACCGGGTCGGCGCCCAGAGCCCGGGCGACAGCCTCGGGGTCGCCGGGCGGGATGACCGTCAGGACGTTGGCGAAAGAACGGATTCGATCGGCACAGGTCTTCACGCCGCATCCGGTCACCACCACCGGCAGGTCCGGGTGGCTGCGGGCCAGGCTGCCCAGGATCTTGCGAACGTCCCGGTCGGCCTTGTGGGTGACGGTGCACGTATTGAGCAGGACCACGTCGGCCAGATCGGGCGCACTCACCAGCCGGACCTGGTCCTCGTGGAGATGTTCGATCATCGCCGCCGCATCGGCCAGGTTGACCTTGCAGCCCAACGAGCGAACGAAGATGTTCCTCCTGGACGCAATCAAGGCACACCTCTTTCGGCCAGGAATGTACCCTCTTGGGCGGTTCGAGGCAAGGTCCCCCCCCCCCCCAGCCCCCCCCGTTCCGGGGGGGGGAGCGTTATCTTGACAACCGCGAAGCCAAAAAATAACCTGAAGTCGGAACCGTAGGAGCTTTTCTATGCAGTCCGAAGCTGGCACGCTCCTGATCGAAGGTAGTGTGGTCGATGAGTCGCAGCTCCAGCAGGCACTATCTGCGACCGTCGGGAGCGGCGGTACTCTGATCCAGAACCTGATCAGACTCGGATTCGCCAGCGACGACCAGTTGGCGTCGTTCTTCGCCAGACGGCTGCAGATCCCCCTGGCCGAATCGACCCAGTTCGCCAACCTGCCGGCTTTCATCACCCGTCTGGTTCCCAACGACGTGGTGATGACCCACCGGACCGTGCCCATCATGCTCCACCAGGGCGTGCTGCACATTGCCATGTCCGATCCCACCGACCGCGCAGCCCTGGAGGAGATCTCCTTCATCACGGGCTACTCGGCCTCGCCGGTGGCCGCACCGGACAACCTGGTGGAATCGGCCATGGCGCGATACTACGGAATCCCGCCGGACGAGAGCATACCCGTGCTGGAATCCCTGCCCGAGCCGGCAGCGCCCCCTATCCAGATGCCCGGGGACTCCGTCGAGGCCAGCGGCACCTTTGCGAAGGGACCGGCCGTCCAGCCAGATCCTCCCGCCCATTCGCCGGAAAAAGAGCCGAGGGAAACCGACTCCCAACTGGTGGTGATCGAGCCGGCCTCGGGAGAGTTGGAGGAACTGTTCGGCATGGGGCCCAGCCAGGAAAAAGTCATCCAACTCACCAAGCAGAGGAAGGTCGAGACCGTCTCCTCAATCACCGACGCCATCCGCTTGCATGTGGACAAGGAGACGCACGGAGACGCTCCTGAAGAGCAGCCGGCAACGGCCCGGGAACCGAAGATGTCCGAAGAACACCCAGCGGCCGATCGACTCCCGGTACCGGCTTTCGACCAGGGTCCCGAGCGGATCGTCGATACTCTCTCCGGTTTGCCGCCACTCACCCCCCCCACAGACAACACCGATCCAGCTTCCGGGCGGGAAGAGCCGGCGGTCAGCCCGGAGGATGGATTCGAGCCGCTGGGCGACAGCGAGGAGGTACGTTACCTGATCGGCCAGGCCAGCGACCGGGACAAGGTGGCCCGGACCCTGGTACGCTATGCGTATTCGTTCATGCCCCGTGTGGTGCTGTTCATCGTCAAGAAGGACATCCTGGTGGGCTGGATGGGCGCGGGCGAGGGAATCTCCCCCCAGCAGGTCAAGGGCATCATGATCCCCTTGAACTCGCCGTCGGTATTTCGCACCGTCCGCGAAGCCGGCACCGACTACTTCGGCAGCCTTCCCCGTACCACTGTCAACGACATCTTCCTGGCAGCCCTGAGCGACGTTCGCCCGAAACAGATACTGCTAATTCCGGTGACGGTTAGGCACAAGCCGATCTGTATCCTCTACGGCGATTGCGGCACTGAGCCAGGCTTTTCCAAGGATCTGAGCAGCATCCACCTGATCGCCCAGGATGCGTCGACCGCGTTCGAGAAAATTATAATCGATCGGAAGATGAACCGGCTCGTCAACCGGTGAGACGACCTGGTAAACCGCCCTCCAAGTTATCCACATCTTTTCCACAACCCTTGAGGAATCGACTTCTTAGGGGCACTTGTTGAAGGCTCTCTTCGCAACCCTGTCCATGTGCCCGAAAAACAACTAAAGGCTGTGATTCCGGTCAGTTATGCAAGGAACAAAACACCTCGGAATATCGGGAATGCCCTGCTGATCTCGATCATCTGTCGCAGGGACCCGCCCCTTCGAGCTGTGGATAATCGGTGACTAAATACTCAGGGATTCAGCCCCCGAAGGAGTTTCTTCAGCCTCTCCGGCCTGTTCAGGGAGGGATCGTCCAGCACCAGTTCGAGCAGGTGCTGAAGGGCCCGACCGACCTTCGGTCCTGGCGGACAGCCGATCTCGTCCATGACCTGGCGTCCGTCGATGGCCAGGTCGGTCACCTTCAGGGCTGCGTCCTGCGCCATGACCCGTTCGACCCTTTCCTTGAGCGCTCGCAGGTTGGCCAGGGTCTTGAGCAGTCCCAGTCCCCTGCCCCAGGCATCGGCCCGCCGCAACTCCCAAAGGTCCTCGAGCGATCCCACCCGCCGGACCAGTCGCCGGATCGCCCCGTCGGTCCAGCCCGGCTCGAAGAGGAACATGTGGTTGGCGATCAGGCAGGTGACCCGCTTGCGATCCCGGTTCGAGAAGCACAGCCGCTTCATCAACTCATCGGCCATTTCGGCTGATTTCTTCTCGTGTCCGTAGAAGGTGTGCTCGCCGGGAGGGCCGGCGGCGGTTGCGGGCTTTCCGATGTCGTGCAGCAAGATGGCCAGCTTGAGCACCGCGTCCCCGCGCGACTTCTCGATACAGCGCAGTGCATGGGTGTACACGTCGCGGTTGTGGAAACGGTTCTGCGGATGGCCGTACCCGTCGAGCAGGCGCGGCAACACGTGTTGAAGCATCCCGCTGGTGCGCAGCAACTCGATGCCCCGTGCGGGTTTCGGGCTGCCCAGGATCTTGCGCAGTTCCTCGCGAATGCGCTCCATGGCGACCGAACGAAAGACCTCCAGGGCCGGCTCGATGGCCGCGAAGGTCTTCCTCTCGATCGTGAAACCGAGCACAGCGGCGAAGCGCACCGCTCGCATGGGCCGAAGACCGTCCTCGGAAAATCGCTCGGCCGCCTCGCCCACGGCCCGGATGCGCCGGCCCCGCAGGTCCCGACGTCCGCCGTGGGGGTCGATCACCCTGCGGCGCTGGAGGTCGAAGGCCATGGCGTTGATCGTGAAGTCACGGCGCTTGAGGTCCTCCTCGAGAGAATCCAGGAACACCACCCGGTCAGGGTGCCGCCCGTCCGAGTACCCGCTCTCTGACCGGAAGGTGGTCACCTCGATGGGCGTCTTCTTGACGAGCACGGTCACGGTGCCGTGCTCGATGCCGGTGGGAATGACCTTGTAGGACTCGTCGAACAGATCGAACAGATCGAACAGGGGGGTGACCTGCTCCGGACGCGCATCGGTGGTCAGATCCCAGTCGCCCACCTTGCGGCCGAGCAGCAAATCGCGCACGCACCCGCCCACCGGGTAGGCCTGGAAACCGGCCTGGTGCAGTCGGTTCACCACGCGCCGGACCGCCCTCGGCACCCGGTCTGCGAGCTGGGCCGCCCTCTTCAGTGCAGTACCTCCGGGGGCTCGTCCTCGGTCTGGTAGTGATCGAGAAAACCGAAATACAGGTGGACCAGCATGTCCCTCAAGGTAGTGTCGAGCGCATCGATGAACTGGCGGCGATCTTCGAGGTCGTCGATCCACAGCAACTCGGCCAGCACGGAATGCAACTGCTCGGCGACCAGGTCCAGATCGAACTTCTCGAAGTCGTGATGTCTGGCGAACGCATCACGGATGGCGCCGGTCGAGAAGAGCAAGTGGGTCCCCTTCGAGCCGCTGTAGAAGATCTGATCCAGCGACTGAAGCACCTCGTTCGTAACCATGACCATCGGCATCTTCCACATCACCATGACCCCGCCAGTGAAAATCAACGCCCCCGACCCGATTCGAACAGGTGGCCTGCCGCTTAGGAGGCGGCTGCTCTATCCTACTGAGCTACGGGGGCCAATTCCTGGAGAGTATTAGTTTGTCGGAGGAAGGATGTCAAGTCGAAGGGGATCAATCGAAGGCGGTCCGGATGGACTCGTAGTCGATCTCGCCAAGGTCCAGCGGCTCGGGGGTGAAGCAGTCCGAGACATTGCCGTCCTCCACGAACACGTCGTCGGGCTCCAACCCGTCGGAGGAGAACAGGAAGTAGTCCTGGATGTGGTCGGCGCCCCAGCACTCGGTCAGGTTGACGCTGGCCTGGCCCAGGTCGCCGCCCGAGACGGTCGCGTCAGAGCGGCCGTAGCCGGTGTAGATCCAGCCGGTGGACACGTGCAGGGTTTCCAGCGCGTCGCCAGGGGGGTCCTCCATGTTCGTGCTGGTCTCGAACTCCAGCACGGCGAAGCCCTCGTCCGAGCGGCCGTAGAAGTAGGTCACGTCGGTGACCACGGTCTGCTCGTCATCGGCCCAGACCCCCTCGCCCACGGCGGCCACGATGTGCGCATCGGCGGACTGGATGTAGACGAAGGTGATCGCGCCCACGTCGTCCTCGGTCGGATCCAGACTGCGGATCGCGTCCATGTCGAGCTTGACCAGGCCGAACCTGTCCTGGTTGTCCTCAAAGGGCTTGGCCCCGCCCACCAGGATCGGCACCCAGGCTTCGTCGCCCGAGTCGACCGGCCGGCCGGCTATGAAATACAAGAAAACGGTGCGTTCGTCCTCGGGATCGATCCCGCGCCAGGCGTGCAGGATGTACTCCAGGTTCTTGCCCTCGTCGTCCCGGAACGGGCCCCAGGTGGCATGGGCGTTGTACTCGAACTCCTCGCCCGGATCGCCCATCACCCCGTCCTCCTCGACCGCCACCGATGGCGGGAATCGGGTGATGAACCAGAGGGTTTCCAGGAGGTTGCGGGCGTAGAAGTTGACATGCCAGGCCACATCGAAGCTCAGGTCGTGCAGGTCGGCCCGATCGCCCACCAGGGGCTGGGACATAGTCGACAGGCCCGACTCGCCCTCCCCCAGGTCGCTGATCTGGATGGTCAGGGTGTCCTCGTCCGGAAAGGCCGGCTCGAACGCCTTGCCCGACTTGATGTCGTCGTCGATCAGCCCGCAGGCGCCCAAGAACAGGCCTCCCAGGGCCACCGCCAGGATCGTCGTCAGGATCTTGTTCATGGTCTTCTCCTCTCTTGTGGGTGCAAGTTCTTCCATTCTACCAACTTCGACACCGCTTGAAGCAAAAACCGAAAAGAAAAAACACAATTTATTTCTATTCGCCGAACGGCGTGGGGGGCAGGCTGCAGTCGGCGGGGTCGCCTTCGGTGGGGTCGGGGTTGAAGTTGTCGGTGTAGTAGACCCTCTTGTGGTCGGAGTCCCAGCACTCCTGGATGAGCATCTCGAAGGCGCCGAGGTCGCCCTCGGAGACCCTGATGTCGGCCCGGCCGGTGCGATCGGGTTTCCAGCGGACCTTGAGCTCGAGATGCTCCACGGCGTCGAGGTCCGGATCGTTCTCGTTGATATCGCCCCAGATCTCGAAGTCGAAGGCGCCGGACAGATCGCTGTGCTCGGCGTATGAGTATAGAGCGTCGAGCGGCTGGGCGTCGGGGCCTATCTCCCCGTTCTCGTCCTTGGCCAGGAAGGCTGTGAACTCGATGTCAAGTCGGGTCTTGCCGGTCGGGTTGTCCGCGTCCGTGGTGGTGTCGTACTGCACCACGGCGATGCCGGCCTCGCCGCTGTCGGTCACGCGGGCGCAGGCGTCCAGGTCGATGGTCAGGGTGCCCTGCCCTCGCCGCACGTCGCCGCGGGGCCGGATCGGGCCGTGGACGCAGCTTACCCAGCCCTCGTCGAAGCCGAACGTGTCGGCCTGCTCGTCCCTGCGAAACTGGAAGCGAAGCACGAACAGGCCGGGCTCGATCTTTTGCATCTCGAAGCGGATGTCGACACCTGGATCGTCTTCCGAGGGCCAGGGGCCCCAGACGCGGCGGCCCTTCTCGCGCAGCGTGGGCGGTATCTCGCGGGTGACCAGGTCGACGATCTCCAGGAAGCCGAACACGCCGCTGTTGATGTCCGTGGCCATCTCGAAGGCGCTCAGGAAGTACACGGCGACATCGCCCAGCGCGTCGGTGCGGACCTGCAGCGGGGACTCGGATTCTTCGAGATCACGCGGCTCGCTCTCGGCCACGCGCAGTTCCAGGGTGGACTTGTCGGGGATGGCGGTCAGGAACTCCAGGTCCTCGGCCAGGCGCGAGTTGGAGTAGTCGCCGCAGGCCGCCAACATGGCGCCCAGTAATCCGATCATCAATATCTCAGTCGTCCGCATGACCAACTCCCATCTAGTGCCGGTATGCCACGCCCAGGTATCCCCCGCCATAACCAATGGAAGAGTTCCCGTCGATGTTGTAGTAGAGGTAGTTGACGCGACCCTCCAGGAACAGGTCCCAGTTGCCGATGTGGAAGACCGAGCCGAGCGCCGCACCCGGGCTGAGCGTGCCGAAGGTCTGGTCCGGGTAGTGCTCGAGCGGCTCGCCGAAGGAGCGGCTGGCCATCAGCAGGGTCAGCCGCGGGCCGCCGTACAGGCCGAACCAGGACCAGTCCAGGTGGTAGTACAGCCCGGCCCCGATCTGCAGCCTGAAGAACGTCGTGTCCACCACCTGGACCAGGCCGCTGTCCAACTCCACCTCGGTGTCGTCCTTCCCGCCGGCCAGCATGAAGTCCACCGCCAGCGAGAGGTTCCTGGCCAGCAGGTCGTGGAAGGCGACCTGGAGGCCCACCTGGGCCGAGGTGTAGAACAGGTCGTCGCGGGTGGGCGCGTCGAAGAAGGCCTCGGCGCCCATGCGCAGCGAGTAGCCGACCTGCCAGGTTCGCTCGCGGACCTTCACCAGTCCCTTGGTGGTGTCGTCCTCGAAGGCCATCGACTCGAACTCCTCGTCCTTGACGGTGACTTTTTGGTTCTCGAGCACGTCGAGCCGGCCGAGCAGCAGGTCATGGGCGCGGCGCTTCTTTATCAAGTAGCGACCCGGCGGCACGGCGATGAAGCGCTCCTGGCCGGCCTGCTTGTTCAGCTCGGCCGCAATGCGCTGGCCGTCGAGGTCGTAGACCAGGTAGACGCCACAGAGCCCGGCCGGGAAGGTCAGCCCGGAGTCCAGCGCAGCGGTACGGGTCAGGGGGATCTCGCCCCGGCCGGCCATCTGGAAGCCGTAGGTCGGGTGCTGGGTGCCGCCGCGGGTCGAGGCGGTGCGGTTGACCGTCCGGTTGTAGCTGTACTCGTAGATCTCGCGCAGGGACACCGTGCCGTCCCCGGACGCGTCGGCGTCGCCCCGCAGGCCTGAGACCAGGAAGTGGGTGAAGAACGAGCCGCCTATCTCGTCCGATTCCTGGGAACCCTCGCTGGCCGACGACGAGGTCACGATGATGTGGCCACGGGTGTGCTCCACCTCCACCATGGACGGCGCCAGCACCCCGCCCTTGAGCCGGGTGATCTCCCCCGACTGGCAGGCGTCTATGAAGGCCACCCGCACGTCGGCCGCCGAGTCCTTCAACCAGCGCTTGAGCTCCTTCATGGCCAGCCGGCTGTCGCCCAGGCATAGCTGGCCGTCCTTGGCGTGGCCCGAGTAGTAGAACAGCAGCAGCACGGTCTGGCCTGACTCCTTGGCCTGCCCGACGGTGTCCTCGATCTCGGCCATGGCCGCCCGCACGTCGTCCGCGTCGCCCCCGAGCACGGTCCACACCCTGTCAGGGTCGAGCTTGCCCAGCTCTATGAACACGTCGCGGAGCTTCTCGGCGTCCCGAAGGGCGTAGTGGAGCCGCTCCATGTCGTCGCCGCCGTTGTTGTGGCCGACCACCAGGCCATACGGGATCGCCTCCCCCGGCGGCCAGTCGGCCCCGGCGGGCCGGCACCACATCAGAAGCAGCAGCAAAATCAAAAATCTTCGCAAGCTCTACTCCTTGACCAGCACCAGGCTCGTCTGCCGGCAGTCCACCGGCAACCGGTCGCGCTCGATCCACACCCGGGGATCATCCGCCAGTCCGCGCACCCGCCCTGCCAGCTTATCACGATCCAGGGGCGTTGCGCAGATCAGGGCGAACACCCGCTCGCGGCCCAGGGTGGCGTCCAGGATCACGCTGCCCGGCACGGGCCTGCCCGACCCGCCCGGATAGGCCTCGGGCGCCTCGCCGGGACGCGGGAAGTAGACGCTGACCCGGCCGGCCATATCCACGCCCACGATGTGGACGAACCCGCCCCTGGGCGCGCTGAGCTTGAACTGGACGCGATCGCCCGGGTGCAGCACCCGCTCCGGCCCGGCCTTGATGGGCCGGCCGCGGTCCATCACCACGTAGCCCAGCTCCAGCTCCACGCTCTTGATGCGTTCTTTCGATTCTTCGCCCGGTCCCCAAGGTCTCGCCACCAGCAACACCACCAGCAGGGCTGCGGCCGCGGCCGCAAACGCCAGCCCCGCCGGTCTGAAAAGAACCCGCCAAAAAGCCGGCTCGTCCTCGGCCTCCTCGGCCCGCTCGCGGACCGCGGCCAGGAACCCCACCCTGTCGTGCCGCTCACCGAACTCCCGGCAAAGATCGTCCAATTCCTGCATCGTCCGCGCACACGCCGAACAGCCGTCAAGGTGGGCCTGGATCCGTTCTTGCCCGGCCTCGTCCCCCTCGCCCGCGCAGTGCCGGGCAAGGGCGTGCTCCGAGGGGTGCAACCCGTCATGTCGCAGCGCCAGCTTCACGTTTTATCCCTTTGTTCCAGGCGCTTGTTGGCCTTCTCTATAAACCGCTTCAGGTATTTTCGCACCGTGGGCACGCTCACATCCATCTGGGCGGCGATCTCCTCCTGGTTCATCCCGTCCACGAAGTAGAAAACCGCCATGTGCTGGGTGCGGGAGTCGAACCCGGGCAGCAGCTCGCGAACCAGGGCCGCCGCCTCCATCCGCTCCGCGCCAGTGCTGACCAGCGGCACCGGCTCCGCGGCCTTCTTCTGGAGCCGCTCCCGCAACCGCCTGTTCGAGCGGATGACGTTCAGGCAATGATTGGTGGAAATCCGGTACAACCAGGTCATGGGCGAGGACTCGCCCCGGAAGTCCGCGGCGGCCTTCATGGCGCGGATGAACACATCCTGCAAGGCGTCCTCGGCATCGGCCGGGTTGCCCAGCAGCACCAGACAGCGCCGGTACACCAGGTGAGCGTACCGGTCGTACAGATCCTCGATGCTGATCACCACGTCGAGATCCGTTTTCCCTTGTTCTGGCCGGCACGTCAAGCATCAAAGTCCCGCTCCTCACCCCCTTGGACACCGCGCCCGGCCAAAGAAGAAAAAAAATGTGACGACGCGCACAGATGACCCCCCACCGCAAATCCTACTTGTCCACACGCCCGATGCCTGGTATATTGCAAAGGAGATGATCCGTATCGGACACATCAAGGTGCTCAGGAAGAAGCGTCCCGTTCCGAGCAAGCCCGTGCGCAGGCTGGCCGATGGCAGGCGGATGCGTGTGGGGCACATATGCCTGCGCGCTCGACGCCGGCCAAACAGAAGCTCCACAACCCGAGAGGCCTCCCGTGGGTGTCCGAGTTAACCTTCTCCTCCGGCGCACCAGTGGTGCAAACCTGACCGCTTCGGCCCTGCTCAACAGCGGCTTCGAGTCGGACGAGCCACACATCATGTTGCCCCGCCGGGCTGCGGAGAGGCTGTATGACCAGCTTCCGTTGGAGACGACGGCGGAAACGATAGGAACCGCAGGGGGTGACGTGGAGATCCTGGCGCCCTCCGAGAGAATTCTCGCGCGTGTCGTGATCGAGGAACGACAGGGGCCGGAGGTCTCCGTCCGTGTCTTCATCTCGGACGATGAGCCGGAGATCCTCATAAGCGACATGGCCATTGACGCCCTGGGCGTTGAGATCAAGAGTCCCGGCAAGGGACTATGGCGATTCGCGGACGAGGAGGAAATCCGACACTCCGCCGCCTACCAGATCTGGTAGGCGTTCAGGGCGTTAGGTCTTCTGTGTAGATCCTTCCGGCGGTCACGCCCGAGGTGTCGGGCGAGGTGCCGTCGTAGAAGGTTCGCCCGATCGAGAAAGCACTTCCTGGCCGTTTCACTCCACCATCCTCCGCAACCCATGCGCCGCTGCCGCGGGGCGACAGGGGAACAAGAATCCAGGAAATCAGGGGAGCCACTACCTAGCGCAGCGGAGGCCCAGGAAGAAGGGCCGGTCCGACGGGTCGAAGACGCCGCGATAGGACGCGCGCAGGAGGTCGGCGACGTCGAATAAGCAGCCGCCCCGATTGACGCGGTGCGTGCCGCCGTCCTCCCATGCGCTTCCATCCGTTGGCGCCCCGTCGTATGTGTCGTGGTACCAGTCCTGCACCCACTCCATTACGTTACCGGCCATGTCGCAAAGCCCCTGCGCCGTGTTGCCGGCCATCTTGCTGCATACGGCCCAGGTACTATCAAGCCCACAACCCCACTCCCATTCATTAATCACCGCGTATGTGCAACTCGCTGGATCGTTGCCCCAAGGGTATGTGATGTCCTGCCCGCCGCTTCGCGCTGCATACTCCCACTCAGCCTCCGAGAGCAAACGCCCTCCGGCCCAGGCGCAGAAGTCAACCGCCTGCTGCCAGTCAACGCAGTTGACCGGGTGGTCCTCCCGCCCTGCAACGCCCCAGTTGCAGTATTCTCCCTTATCCGGCTTGCTGCATATCACCGCGTCCACGCATGCCTGAAACTGTCTTACCGTCACCTCGGTCATCGTCATCTCGAACGGAGGGACGCTCACCTGGTGTACCGGCTGTTCCGATTCGCTCAAATCCGAACCCATCATGAACGTCCCGCTGGGGATGGCCACCCATTCGATCCCGACCAATTCCACAGAGCAATCCATCCCAACCCAACCTTCGTCGCAGGTGCACATGGCCTCGCCGTTGTCAGCAGAGCAGGTCCCGTGGCCCGAGCAGGTTATCCCCTCGCAAGGATCCGTGCCGGTCCCGCCATCGCACGCAACGACAACCAGGGACGCCGCCAACATGAACACGATATTTCGCGCCATTTCCCAGACCCTCCTATTTGTTGCCTCACCTGCCGGGACGGAGCGTAGCGGAATCCTGGTCCGGTGCAGCCGCATGTTCGGCTATTTTTCTTCTCTGCCGTCGAACCAGCCTCGATCCCAGCGAGGTCTGCCTCTTTCGCAGGTCCGCGAATATCGCGTGCACATCAAAGTTGAATTGCCTTGCGAGCTGCTCACGTACCTGCCTTACTTCAGAAACAATCGGGTCTTCCCTCATGGCACTACTCTCCCATCAGTTCTTCAGGTACTCCCATTCCGACCCCCGAATCGTACCACAAATGGGGGCCGGGGGCGGGATTAGAACTGTCTATTCCGATTCGTAGCGCAGCAGGGCGCCAACCTGGTCAGGCTCGAGCTTCTTCCTGCCGCCGAGAAACGCCAGTTCGACCACGAAGGCGTGGCCGGCCACCACTCCGCCCTGCTTCTCGATCAACTGTGAGCAGGCCGCGGCCGTGCCGCCGGTGGCCAGGAGGTCGTCAATCACGGCCACGCGCTGGCCCTTCTCGACCGCGTCCACGTGCAACTCCAGGGTGTTGGAGCCGTACTCGAGGTCGTACGAGATCGAGTCGGACTCGTACGGCAGCTTGCCGGGCTTGCGGGCCGCCAGGAGCCCGAGGTTCATCTTGTAGGCCAGGGCCGCGCCGAAGAGGAAACCGCGGCTCTCGATGCCCAGGAGCGTGTCCGGCCTCCAGGGACCAACCATCTCCTCAAGCAGGTCCACCGATCGCTTGAAACCGTGGGCGTCCTTGAGCAATGGAGTGATGTCCTTGAACACGATCCCCGGCTTGGGAAAGTCCGGGATGTCGCGGATGTATTTTTCGAGCTCGTGCATGGGAACGCTCCTCGCCCGCCGCGGCGTTATTCGGGCCTCGGCAGGAAGAACAATGGGTTGCGCGGTTTGGTGGCCTTGCGGATCTCGAAGTGCAGGTGCGGGCCGGTGGCCCGGCCGGTCTTGCCCACCGTTGCGATCTTGTGGCCCTGCTGGACCGCCTGGCCTTCCTTGACCAGGTTCTCGTGGTTGTGGGCGTAGACCGTGATCATGGCGTTGGCGTGCTTGATGATGACCAGCTTGCCGTAGCCGCGCTGCCCGCCCACGTACAGCACCTTACCGGCGGCCGAGGCCCGGATGGGTGTGCCCACGGGCGCGCCGATGTCGATGCCGTCGTGGCGCCGGCCGCGCCTGATGCCGAACTTCGAGGTCAGCACGCCGTCCACCGGCCAGATGAATCGGCCCCGGTATTTCCGTATCTTGCCCTTCTTGTCGGAAGTCGGTGGTGGTTTAGCCGCGACCTTCGACGGGCCGGCGGCGTCGGGGATGAAGATCCGCAGGCCTACGTCGACCCGGTCCGGGTCGTCCATGCCGTTGACCTCTGCCACCTCCTGGAGATTCGCTCCGTATGCCTTGCAGATGGCGCCCAGGGTCTCGCCCGGCTTGACCTCGTGGAACACCCCCACTGCCTCGGCGTCCGGCACATCGCGCAGCCACTCTGGCGGCGCGGGCCCCGGACAGCCGTCTCCGAACACGGCCGCCAGCAACAATGGCCAGACCAGGCGATTCATGCTTCCTCGCGGCCCTTGCCCAGGTACATCAGCCCGGCCGAGCAGACCAGCCCGAGCGCCAGCGCTCCGATGGACCAGGCCACTTCGGAAGTGAACGCCCCGGGCAGGACGTTTTCGCCGGTGACGATCTTGGCGCCCTCGGCGATCTCCTTGAAGGGCCACAGGACCCACAGCGAACCGAAGATCAGGCCGATCAGGAACGCCATGGTGACCGAGTGCAAGCGCTCGAGCAGAAAGTTGAGCAAGCGGACGAAGGCTGCAATGCCCGCCAAGCAACCCAGGGCGAACACCCCCAGCCTGGCCACGTCGAGGTCGTTGATGGCCTGGAGCACGGTCCTGTACTCACCCATGATCATCAGCATGAACGAGCCCGACACGCCGGGCAGGATCATGGCCGAGACTGCGATGGCCCCGGCGATGAACAGTCCCGCGAGACCCAGACCGGCCTCCGCTGAGGCGGGCTGCAGGAAGGTCAACCCCACCAGCCCGGCCGTCCCCACCAGGCAGGCGAGCACTTCGGGCCAGGACCGGCGCTTCAGCAGCCGGAAGGGCACCAGGATGGACGGGATGAGCAAACCGACGAAGAATGCCAGGGTGGGCGCCAGGTGGGCGTCGAGCAGCCAGGCGATCAGGCGCGAGCTCGCCAGGATGGCACCGGCCGCGCCGACTGCCAGCACCAGGAGCCAGAGCGCATCGGTGCGCTTCATCTCGTCCGCGAAGGCCTGGCGGCGTTCG
>SDBT01007169.1_pt1 | contig 18400 bp, 45 predicted proteins | sample 2277101 | NCBI WGS metagenome assembly SDBT01 (sample SAMN10404973, study PRJNA504765) | marine sediment metagenome | isolation source: marine sediment core GS10_PC15, 103 cmbsf | place: Arctic Ocean: Southern Knipovich Ridge | collected 2010
ATTAATTGGAGCTGTATTATTATTTGAAGGAATCTCAAGAGATAGAGAGTTTGGAGGTTCAGGGATATAAAATGGTAGAAAAAATTAAAAAGTTAACTAATAAAACTCTTATAAACCAACAGAGGATAAAGAAAACGCCTTTGGTAATGATAATCCTTATAGGATTTGTGTTCTTTCTATGTGTAAATCTCGTTTCTGCTTTCTTTGAGTTTGATAACATTAAAGGAAATTTAATAGTAAATAAAGATACTTCTGAATATGGAAAGATTGAGATTAGAAACTCTATGTTTGGTTGGGGGTGGTTTCAATTAGATAAAATAATGTCTTTAGAATTATTAGAAAATACAGAACAATGTTTAGCAGAAGGTTGTTCAGCAACTACAGAAATTATTATGTATGAAGATGGAAAACTAATTGATGATGTTAAATTTATTGATTTAGAAACTGGAATGAGAACAACTATAAAAAATTATGATATTTATGTTGATGGAGATTTATATAATGGAAAAGAAGTTTTAGGTAATTCTAATGGTATTAAATATGATGTTGAATTAAGAGGTCAGGTTCATCCATTTCAAAAAGTAGACTGGCAAATTAAGTCAGCTAATACAAACTGGATTGATGAGTGGGCTTCTTGGACAAGTGCATTAAGTGTAGATTTATTAGCATATTGGAATTGTGATGATAGCTCAGGAGATTTAATTGATAGCTTAGGAAGTGCTAATGCAACATATAAAACAAACACTCCTTTAGATGTTGGAGGTATTGTAAACAATGCAACTTATTCTACAGGAGATGATTATTGGACAATAGCAAATCAATCTGTTGGAACTGGCTTTAATTCTACTGAGTCTGACTTTACTTTTAGTTTTTGGTTTAATCAAACAGTTGTAACTGGATATATGATAAATTCAATATCTGGAGATTTCTATTACTATACAGGAGAAGGATTATTTAGAACTGACACTTTTGCTGTTAATTATATATGGGATTTTAATATAACTGCAAATAGATCTTATTTTGTTACCCTTGTTAGAAATGAATCCACTTCAACAATGGATTTGTATGTTGATGGAGTATACAATGGAACTCTTGCAAGTCCTAAAGGTATTGATTTTGAAGATGAGTTTAATAATGTTACTGGGATTTCATTCTTAGGTAATAATGGTTACAAAGGTTGGTTAGATGAAATCGCAATGTGGAACAGAAGTTTATCTTTTTCTGAAATTGATGATCTATATAATGGGGGTTCTGGAATAACTTATGAACTTCCTGCTACTACTGTTGTTTTAAACTCTCCAATAGATAATTATGATACAGCTAATAAAACTGTTACCTTTAATTGTACTGCCACAGCAGATCCTTCAGCAGGAAATATAAGCAATATTTCTTTATATCATAATGAAACAGGAACTTGGACTTTAAATCAAACCAACAGTACTCCTAGAATACATAACTCTACAGCAATCTTTGATGTAACTTTTCCTGATTTTGAAAGTATTGAATGGAATTGTTATGCTTGTGATAATTCAAGTGCTTGTGCTTATGGAACAAATAGAAGTCTTAATATAGAAAGATTAGCCATTAATAGTGAAACTTATAACAACCATACTATTGAAGGAAGTTTAGAAACATTCATAATAAATATAACTACAGCAGAATTATATATAAATACTGCCACACTAACTTATAATAATACAGAATATGCTGGAACTTTAACCCAAGATGGATTTGATTATATAATTAGTGTAACATTAAATGTAGATAGTATTAGTACTGCAGTAAATCTTACTTTTAACTGGACTTTTTTAATGGAAGATCTTAGTACATTTTATAGTGATAATCATAACCAGTCTATTTTAGCTTTAAGTTTAGGTACTTGTGGTGTTACTAATAATATTACTATTCTAAATTATACATTATATGATGAAGACAATTTAACTAAATTAGATGGTGCTACTTTTTCTACAATTATTGAATTGGATGTTAGTATTTATGCTAAAGGAACAACAAATGAAATACTAAGTTTCTCAAATACATTTAATAATACTAATCCTGCAGAGGTCTGCATGGATATTAATTTAGGAAATACAAAATATAGAATGGATACTTCAACAACTTATACTGCAAAAGAAAGAGAACTAGAACATCATTATCTACAAAACTTTAGTCTAACAAATACTACTACTTATCAAAACATTAGTTTGTATAATCTTAATTCCTCTAAGTCAACTATATTTTTAATAACTTATAAAGATACAAACTTTCTTCCTGTTGAAAATGCTTTGATAAATATACAAAGAGAATATCTTGGAGATGGTTTATTTAGAAGTGTAGAAATAGGAAAGACAGATGCAGATGGTCAGACAATAGGACATTTTATTCAAAACGATGTTGTTTATACTTTAATTGTTTCTAAAGAAGGAGTTGTATTATCAACATTTGATAACATAGTTGCCTGGTGTGATGATGTAATTGCAGAAAACTGTCAGATTAATCTTAATCAATTTGATACAGGTATTCCAGTTGAAGCTTGGGATACCTACCAGAACTTAGACTATACTTTAAGTTTTGATAAAGATACAAGAACTGTTAGTTTAATATTTGTTACACTTGATGGAAGTAGTGTAACAGTAACATTAAACACAACTAAGAGTGATAGGTGGATGAATGATACAGTTTGCAGTGATATTGTTATAAGTTCTTCAGGAACTTTAACTTGTGTTATTGGCGCAGGTTATGGAAATGTTAGTGTCATATCAAAAGTTTATATGAATGAAGAATTAATCACACAGGCAAATTTTGGAATATTTCCAGACAGGGATGATTATTTTGGAGGAACAGGTATTATCTTCTTATTAATCTTAGTGATTATTCTTCCATTAATGTTTGTAACAAGCACTGTTGGGGTTGTCTTGGGAAGTATCTTTGGAATCATAATCGCAGGGGCTTTAATGATTTATACAGACTTCTCATGGCTAGGAGTTAGGTCTTCTATTATATGGTTGATTATTGCAGGAATTATACTTATATGGAAAATACATGAGAGGAGTAAAACATAATGGCAACAGAAGGATTAAAAACATTAATCATATCAGTTTTATTAGTTGGACTTTTCATGTATGCTTTGATTGGATTTTCGGTTCAATTCCAAACTGATATGGATGCAAATGAAACTATTTTAAATACAGATGATTCTAATTTAAATGATACTTATGGAGCTTTAAAAACAAATTTAACAGGAGCAGAAGATACAGCAAATGCTACAAGAACTAGTTTTGAAAGTGAAGAAGCAAAGTCTGAATTTGGTTCATTAACTTTTAAGTCAATTGTTGGGGTTGGTAAAAGTTTTACAGGAACGATGGCTAACTTTTTTAATATAATCTTTGATTTATTAAAAGTTGTTTTAGGATTAGACGATAGCGATAATGCATCATTCACAGTTGTTATAGGAACTCTAGGATCAATATTTTTAGTAACAGTAATATTTCTTGCATGGAGGTCTTATAGATCTGGGAGTTAGTTAAGATGGCATACCAAACCTTTTCAGAATGGAATCAAACAGGATTAGACCAGATGTTTGTATATGCTGCAGAGGTTGTTCCAATATTTATTCCTTTATTCTTGTTTTCATTTTTTATTATAATAACCTTAGCAAGTTATTTTAGTTCAAAAAGATTAAGTAATGATGGAGACTTAGCAGCAAGTTTTGCAGTTGCAGGATTTTCAACAGTTATTCTTGCACTCGTACTTAGTTTAATCCCAGGTTTAATTCCTACAACCTATGTGGTAATTGTAATTGCCGTCGCAGTTTTAGGAATTTTATTCTTATTTTTTAGCAAAAGAAGATAAATGTTATATTTGTTACCATGTATACCTTGTCTACACGCCTTTAAATACTAAAAATATGTTTAGAAATTAGTGAATATTTGAAAGGAGGTTTAATAAGAGATGAAAAGAAAATCCATTCTGAAAAATAAGAAAGGAATTTTAGGTTTAGATACTGCTAAATTATTTGTTCTTGCACTTTTATCTTTAGTTATAATTGCTGTAGTAACATTAATTATTTTAGATAGTTTGCAGGGTGCAACTACCTTAACAGGAGCTAGTGAAATTATTAACAATACATCTGAAGCTTTGTCAGACTTCTTTGAAGATTCTGGAACCTGGTTTACACTTATTGGTGTTGTAATTATTATATTGATAATTGCTGTAGTAATAGTTGTAGTTAATAGATTTGGAACTGGAGCAGGAGGAGCAGCTGGGGTAAGTAATACCTTATAACATCTTTTCTAAAAGATGAAAATAAGACCAATTCATAAGAATAAAAAAGGAATTTTAGGTTTAGATACTGCTAAATTATTTGTTCTTGCAATTTTAACTTTAGTTATAATTAGTGTAGTAACATTAATTATTTTAGACACTTTTAGTGATGTTTCACCCGAAGGTGGACTTATAGACAATTCAACTGAAGGTATAATTGGAAATGTCTCCGATGCTATGTCAGACTTCTTCCAAGATTCTGGAACATGGTTTACACTTATTGGTGTTGTAATTATTATATTGATAATTGCTGTAGTAATAGTTGTAGTTAATAAATTTAGTGGAGAAGGAGGAGGAGGTACTGCATTTGGTTAATTTTTTTCTTTATTTAAAAATGAAGAAAAAAGCAATCCTAGGTTTAGATACAGCCAAGTTGTTTGTATTAGCAATCTTGGTTATAGTCATAGTTAGTGTAGTAACATTAATTATTTTAGATTCGATAGGAGATATACAACCAAATGCTTATGGTAGTTCTTTGAGTAATACTACAACATCAACAGTAGTAAATTATTCTAGTTCTGCGTATCCAACAGGATTATCGTCAGCAAACTTAGATTGTGTATTAACAGTTGGTGTAATGACTAATGCCACCTCTGGAGATATTATTCCTTCAACAAATTATACTATCACAGATTGTAGTATTTCTTGTATACCTGGAGCATGTCCAGCATTTAACAATAGTTTATGGAATGTAACAGGAGCATATACTCAATCAAGTGCAAGTAAAAATATAGTTTATAACACTTCTAATAGTTTATCTGAGTTCTTTGAAGATTCTGGAACATGGTTTACACTTATTGGTGTTGTAATTATTATATTGATAATTGCTGTAGTAATAGTTGTAGTTAATAGATTTAGTGGAGAAGGAGCTTTTAGTAGAACTTCACAAGCACCAAACATTTAATTTTTTATTACCCAAATGTTTTAGTTGGGTTTTTATAATATATAGAAAATGAAAGGAGGAAAAAAATGAGATTAGGAAAATACTTAAAGAAAAAAGCTAAAAGCAGATATGGATTATACAAACAAGAAAGAGTAATAAAACAAAGAGAAGCAAAACAATTAAGAGCAGAAGTATTAAAAGCAAGATTAGAAACTAAAAGAAAACATGCAATTATGTTCGCAAAAGAAAGAGAAAAAATTGGATACCAAAAAAGAATAAAATTATTAAAGAGACCTTCAACAAGAGGATTTGCTCCTTTGTTTACTAGACAACCTATTTTAATTAAACCTAAGAAGAGAAGAAAGAAACCAAAGAAGAAGAGGAAGAAGAAATAAAATGGTTAATAAGAGGTGAAAGGAGGAAATAAAAATAAATGGTAAAAGGAAAATTTAGATATCACTTTAAAGGTGGGAGGACTATGATTGATAAAAATAGATATAAAACTATGAAAGAAGCTAAAGCATGGGCAAGAGGTCACAATAAATATATACCTAAAGGTTTTTCAAAAGTAGTCAAAGTAACTACAATTAAGAAACCAAAGAAGAAGAGGAGGAAAAAGTAAAATGGTTAATAAGGAAGTAGAGAAATTAAAAAAACAGATTGAAATAGAGAAAGAAAAGATTACTGAAGCTGAAGACTTAAAAAACCTAAATAAAGAACTTCTTAGATTACAACATAAGAAAGTTGCTAAGTTTGCAGATGTTGCTAAAGACTTACCAAAGATGATTGTAACTGGATTATCTGGCCTAATAAAAGTTGCAGGGAAAGCAGCAGAAGCCTTAAATAAAATGGATGAAAAAGTTGTGGCAGCACAAGGAAAAGAAAATAAATCTAAAAATAATAAGGGAGGAAAGAAAGAAGAATCTTTAAGAGATACAATTATGAATATGTAAAATGGTAAAAAGAAAGAAAAAAAGAAAAAATATATATGGATCTATGATGAGTGGAGTATTAGCTTTACCTATTGGTGCAACTGTTATTGGGGCTTTACCTCCAAGTGCAGCTGGAACTCATGCTCTAAGTGGTATGTCAAAGATGTCTGCTATGTATCCAAAAATGGCTAAACTAGCAGGAACAGGTATGACTATTGGAATAGCAGGTAATATTAGTAAAGCGTTGAAAAAGATAAAATGAAAGGAGGAGATAAATAATATGCCAAAATGCAGAGTTAAAGGTCATCTAAGAAAAGTCCCTGGAAAGAAAAAGAAAGTTAGAGTTAGAGGTCACTTAATGAAATATAAGAAGTACAAGTGAAATTTATAATATATACTTTAAATAAATAAGGTTTAAAAATAACTTTTAGTTTATAAGGGTGTGTTAAAAAGCAATCCTCTCTAGAAATAGGCACTACTGATGACACACACCTTTCAAATTCACCTGACCCAGAACAAGTTTCTGGGTTTCTATTTCTTCTTTCAGTTTTTAGAACAATTAAACTTGTTCTTTTTATTATATTCCTCCCATTTACAAATTTTATAATATCTTTTGTTAACCCATCTTGAAAAATCCCTTAAATTCTTATCTTTAGAATTATTATAAAGCATAATAAATGGCTTAGCTCCTAACTCATCTAGTTTCTTAAATCTATACATGTCTTGTTCAAAAGTCGTATTAAAGCCAACAAGAACATAAAACATTAAATGATAAGGTTTAATTCCTGCATTAATTAATAAATTAATTCCTCTAATCACATCTCCTTCATACTCCATATAATCCCAAGCAAAATATAATCTCCTTGTGTTAAACTTTAAATCATAATATTTAATTCTAGCTAACATCTCTGCTTTTTCCCTAGTCAATAATCTAATATCTAATCCTTGATTAAAACAAACCTTCATATTATTATCAATGAAATATTGTAATTTCTCTTTCCACTTTGGAGAAGCTAAAAAGTTATTATCAATTAAAAGAATTTTATCTCCTTTAACCCAATCCATATCAACATCTCTGAATCTCCCTTCTTTTTGTCTAACAATACAAAACCCACAATCTCTTATACATCCTCTTGAAGTAAATCCAAAAGAAAAATCTAAATTAAATTTCTTATAATCTGGAATCTGTAATTCAATTTCTTTAGGAAGTTCTTGTTTAAGATCATAACCAGATCCCCCCATAAAAATCTTTGAACCATATATTCTATCAAACTTATGAGTGGATATATCTAAATAAGTAACTTCATCTCCCTTTTCTTTATGCCACTTAGCTAATTTCATTAAAGCTAAATTAGGCATCTTCCCATCAATTTGTATTAATCCTATTCTCATTTTTATTTGTTCTTTACTTTAAAAGATTTAATTGTTTTTCTAATTCTTTAATATCCTTTGTATGTTTTTTAGTCCTTTCATTTATAGTATCTACTTTTGTAATTAGTATATCCAAGCATTCTACCATTTGTTTTTTGGTTACCATATTTTCTTTAGCTTAAGAGTTCAAGTTCCTTATTTATTTTGTTTCTAAATTTCTTTGAAAACTTATACTTAATATATTGCCACCAACTTAATCCTAAACTTAATGTTATTTTCATCTTTCAAATTAAAGATTAAATACTTTTTGAAAAAAGTATGTTAATCCTATTATTCCTACTAAATATAAATAATCATATGTCATCTTTCAAATTATAGAACAATTAAAAGCACCCTACTTTACTAAATAATCCTCCACATTTAACTAAAAAAATCCCTATTAATATCCCCATTATCCAAAACATTAACCATAAAAACCAATTTTCTTTTATTTTCTCGTATTCCATTTTATCTTTCATTATTTAGAACATATTTACTTATTTTTTCTTTCATTTGAATTTATATTGTTTATTTATTAATATTCCTTCTCCTTTTATATAAGGAAGTATCCAAGCCTTTAAAGCCCCAGATTCATCCATAATGTATTGTTTTCCTGTTAGGTTTTTTAATTTTCCTTGTTTATGTAGTTTATACATATTATCATATTTCTTATCAAAAAAATGTCTGAAATGACCCCTAACCCAAAATCTATGGGAGAATCTTGTTGCTCCTTCTCTTTCTTCTAATTCTCTCAAATATTTAGCAAGATAACCAATTATATGAATTTTATTAAATGAAGGTATTGGAAGTCTATTTCTATCTATTCTTCTTTGAGTATTTTTCTCCGTTCTTTTCATAAACATTAATTTAACATCTTCTGAGTTAACAAAGTCTATGAAATTCATAATATATTCTCTAATTTTTCTTTTATATTTATCTCCATGTTTTTCATAGAGATTTATGCTACTATAACTAATTTTATCTTCGGTTTCCCAAAAAGTTAAAATACTTATTGTATCTGGAAGATTATCCAGTCTCTTTCCTTTTTCCAAAGCCATTTTCTTAAAGGAAGCATAGTCTGATAAAAAAAAGCAATAATAATTCCTATCATATATTGTAATTTTAGAATCTAAAAAAACAAAATAAAAAGGAAGTTTAACTTCTCTAATCTTATTTAAAGTATTACCTAATAATAAATTTAAATTGTCTGGTATTTCAAAATATTTTGCATTAGACATTAGAGATAATGTTTGTTCAAATCCGAGTTTATTTCTTTCTGATAAATTACTGCTTTGAACTTTTTCTAATAACCTACAAAAAACCTGATAATTTTTTAAATTATCATTTTCAGGAATCTTGTATCTTTCATAAATATTCAATTTTGTATTTTCAATTATATCAATCTCATCTGAAATTTCATTGATATTTACTGATTCTTTTTCTGGTTCATTTGTTGTAAAATGTTTTGCTACTTTCTTCATGTATTCTCTTGCTCCATCATCATTCTGTAAAAGAGATTCTGCTGACTTTGTTCCTTTTTCTGTTAATTGCATCTCTCCATTTTCATCTAACTGAATCAATCCATCTTTAACCATCTTTTGCAAATCTTTATTGAAATTTTCATTTACCATATTATCTATCATTCGGAAGAACATTTAGACTTGTTTGTCTAAAATCTATTAAAGATTTTGTTCCTCCATTGAATTTAATATCTACAAAGGTTTTATAATACTTAGCCCTCATTATTGCTAACCATAAAAACCTATGATATTTTACTCTTCCATTGTTATTGTAAGTTATATATTCCATTTTATTTTCTATTGTTTAAATTTAATTTATAATTCTTTAATCCTATAAATTCTGTAATTGAAGCTCCTGTTAATAATAATCCCACAAATCCAATAGTAAAATATCCATAAGCTCCAGCTATGCACATTCCAAAACCGCTTAATAACCAAACTGTTAGTATTATTTTATATATCATATCTTCTTTTCATTCAGAGAACAAGTTTAGTTGTTCTTAATCCAAACCCCAAATAATTTAATTATTTCGTTTATATCTTTAATTTCCTGTTTAACACATTTCTCTTTGAATTCAATATATAAATTAATAGTCAGTTCCATTTCCATTTTTACCTCCTATTTGTTCTTTTTGTAAGTTGTTCATTATTCACAAACCTCTTTTATTTTCTTGTTAGCTAGATAATGATTAAAACATTTTGGATTTTTACAATAAATCTTTAATTTTGAGGAGTCATATTTCCTTTTTCCTTTGGCAACAAAATCTGTTTTAACTCCATTAATTTTAATCCACTTGAGTATAAATTTATTCATATAAGCATCTTTAAGCACATAATTTACTATCTCACAATTACTAATGACCTCTGCTTCTCCATATCTCATAATACTCTCACTATCATCTTCCTTAACCAAAAAAGCTTGGTATTTAACTTTCCTCATTTGTTCTTTTTGTAGGTTGTTCATTTCGATTTCATCTTCCTTAAAGTTCTTATACATTTAGCATGAACCCAACCAACAAAATCTTGATTATCTTTATATAATTTCATTTCTTTTTCATGTTTAGGGTGTTCACTATAATACATTTTTCTTCTACATATATAACATATTACTGGTCTTGTATCCTTTTCCATTTGTTCTTTAGTTTCTGAGTTCATTTTAAAATATCCTCTTTGTAAAGTTTTCTTCTATACACCAACATTCTTTTTTATTATTATAAATCCAACTTTCCCATTCTGAATGTCCATAAAGATCTTCACATTTATCTCTACAAAAACAAGATCCTATACTATTACAATAATTTCTTGGTTCTGGTGTTGAATATGATTTTTCTAAGTTATTCAACATTTTAGGTAATATAAACCAACCATAAGTAATAAACATAATTATTAATAACCAAAATATATATTTTCCCCAGTTTGTTTTTTTATTATTTTTTACCATCTTATTTGTTCTTTATTTTCTGAGTTCATTTTTCTCCTTAAAACATTTCTTACAAAAGTGTTGGTCTCCTCCAGACCATTCTCCACACTTTATAGTATCATGCCAATAAATCTTCTTTCCACAACCTTTTGCTTGTTCTTCCTTTTCTGAGTTCATTTTAATACAGCAGGATTTTTAGTTTGATTAAAAGACCATTCCATTAATTGAAACAGAGTAGTATCTGATATTAACTTTTTTGTATGTTTCATATAATCAGCCAATAATTCATCTAATCCTTTATGTAATTCTATATGTCTTTGTTTATGTTCTTCTTTGTCCATTTTGTTCTTTCTTGTAGTTGTTCATTTTTCCACCTCAACATGTGCTAAATTAATATCCTCAACATAACCCTTTCTTTTTTTAACAATTAGTTTAATCTCATATTCTTTGTTAGGGATTATTGTTGAAAGGATACAATGAAACTTTCTATGACATTCATTATCAGAGCAGAAAGCAAGATTTAGTAAATTCTCTATCTTAATGTTATTTGTTGCTTCTCCACCACAAAAATCACAAAACATCTTCTTCTTAGTCATTTTACATATCTCCAATATTATCTGTCCAAGTTTTAACTATATCACAAAACTCTTTAAAGTCAATATCTTCTGTTTCATCAACGCTTGAATTTATCCAACCATCAGTATCAAATTTATCAATGATTTTTTCTTCTCCTGTTTCTGAATCTTTTGCTAATACTAAAAATCTATCTTTCATTTGTTCTTCCTCACTTCATCTTTCTTTTTTAAGACCATATCTTACTTATTCTTTCCAACTAATTTATTATTAAACTCTTGTCTCTCTTTTTCCCCTCTAAGATTAAAAAAAAGATCATGGTGCCTTGCATTAATCCAAATATCCCATGCCTCCTCATGCAACTTTCTATTTTTCTTTTTTAATAATTCAAGTTTTTCCAACCCTTTCATCTCCAAAATCATTCTCCAAGATTTCCAATATTCTGTTTCTTTATCTGGTGATATAATAATTCCTAACTCTTTAAAAGCATTTTCTCTTCCTTTCATATACCACTTAGATTGCTCTTCGTTTAAAAAAAATCTATCTAATGGGCTTTTTTCTTTTTCCATATTCTTTATTTATTTTATTAGTTTTCTTTCCTAATTTATCCAAAACTTTCCAAATCTTTTTAAATCCCTTCATTATTTCTTTCTTTTCTTTTTTTCCCATTTTAACTTCCTTCATGTTTGAGTTCATTTTAGTTTTTCCTTAATTTGTTGTTTAATTTCTTTTAGTTCTTTAACTATAAGATTAATTTGATTGTTCCTTCCTTCATCAACTTTCTTTATTTCTTCTTTCTTTTCTTTAATTGCTTTCTTCAAATTTTTATGTTCATATTTTAAGTCTTTCATTTTATCTTTTCCTCCTTGTATTTGTTCTCTCGTGTTAAAGTTCATATTAACTTAAACAGAAGATATACAAATAATCTTCTTTTGGTTTACATAACCATTTAATTATCTTTTCTATAACATCTTTCGCATTAATTATCATTTTCTACCCCTTTTATTTATAGGATTATCCCAAGCTGTTGATTTACACCTGGCACAAGCATTAGGTAATTTATCTGTTCTCCAGTTATGATTACATCTTTCACAAGTGCAATCATACATTTTTGGTTTAATTATTTTGTAACCCATGTTATCATAAAATTAATCCCTATTATAAGTAAAAAAAGAATTGTTCCATAAATTATTGCTTTTGCAAATCCTAATAATAATCCATGTTCACTAGGTTGTGTTTGTTCTTTTTGTTCTAAGTGATGTGGATAATTTTTATATCCTTCCTCACTAAATATTTTTGGTTTTCTGTGTTCCATTTTCTTAATAATATAATACTCCAGTAGTATATAAACTCTCCCATTATTTACATTGTTGCGTTAAGTGGACTTAGTTAAATAAAAAAAATTAATATGTTCTGTAACCAGATTTAGCCCATTTCTCATAATTTCTTATTGCACTTTCATCCCTTCTTTTTTCAGTAGCTTTCTTGTTTCTTTCAAATTTCTTTAATTCTTTTTGTTTACATTCCTTACAATAAAACTCTTCTTTACTTATTTTCTTTTCACAATTATTACACTCTTCAATTACCATTTATTCTCTTCTTTTCTTAATCATAAAAAAGATTTTTAAAATAACTAAAGCTATTCCAAAACCCAAGACATAAGTTGATAATTCCATTTTTACATATAATTCCTAGTTTTTATTAAAAAAGTAACCCACAACACCCTTAAAATCAATTCTAAGAGGTGTTGTGAGACTAATTCAAATAAAAACTTAACCTTCAGGTATATCAATAGCTTCCTGCATTTCTTTGTCTAAATCTGGAGTTTCTTTTACTTCAGATTCTTCTGCAGCATCTTCTTCTGTTGTGGTTTTCTTCTGTGTTTCTTCTTTGGTTTCTTGTTCTTCCACTTTACAAGGAAATAACTTGGTACTTAGTTCCCATTCCCTGTCCAGTCTTAGTTACTTTAAAAGTTGCTAAGTCTGGTTTAGCTTCTATTACAGCTTTTAACTGTGAAACTACTGAAGGTGGAACTCTATACTCTTCTCCATCTTTAATAATAAACATAACATTATACTCATCATTATTCTGATCTTTCCTGGTTTCCCTTTTTATTTCTGCGTTTGCATCTACAGTTTCTAAGTCTGCTATGTTTTTCATTTGCTGTGGCTCAAATGCCTTTGCGAAGTCTTTTATACTTACCATTTTAAATTCTGTACCTCCTTTTTATTAATATTAGTATCAATTTCTATTGTTTTTGTGCTTTTTGTTAGTTGAGATGCTAGTCTTTTACCATCTACACCTTTTAACAAACCCCTTATTCCATGTCTCTTTCTTAAATGAAGTCTTACATCTACCCTTGTTCCTGAAAATTTGCAATATTTACAAATATATATTTTCATAGTTATTTTTTCCTTTGTTTTGCAGGAAAAAGGACTCAGGGAGAGACCCTAAAACATCTCCCTTCATAATCCTTATAAAAAAAGAGAATAAAACAAAAATATAGAATTATATTTAGTCTTAATCTTTTAAGGTTGACATATAGTCATGTTTATTTCCTGCATTTGATTTTTTACTAATAATTCTCTTACTTCCCCCTCTTTTGTGTTTATTATAATTAGATTTAGCTTGTTTATCATTTTTACTTTTTCTACTTGTATTATGAACATATTTATTTCCTGGATTTGATTTTTCCATTCTTTGTGTTGTTTTAATTCCTTTCTTCTAATTGGCGTTTTAAATAGTGATTCTCTGTTCTTAAATCACGAATATACATTGAACATTTATTACAAAATCTTGTACCTCCAAATGACATCTTTATCTTTTTTCCACAACATTTACAGTATTTTAATATTTTTTCATTATTAAATGACATTTTGGACACCAAACCTTAATTATTTTGTAATTTAGTTCAATCCAAATATAATTACACTTTTTGCATTGAAATTTTGTTGGTTTTTGTTTCATTTTATTTAATCCTTAAACCAATACCTTATATAATATACATATATATATCTATATATCTATATAATACATTAGGTGTCGGTTAATACAAGGATTTTATAAATTTATGGTTTTTGTTTATTTTCCAAAATTCATAAGTTCTGTCAGGGTACATTGAATTTATTACTTGTTGCCTATGTTCAACTAAATTCATATTCCATAAAACACCACATTCCCTTTTTGCTGTTCTTTTCCCAATCTTTAAATGTTCTGCAAGTTCAGATGTGCTAAATTCATTATCATTATCTTTTAGATAATTAAAAATTTTAACTCTAATAGGAAATGCTGAACCTTTAGCAATTTCCCATAGTATTTCTAAAGCTCTCTCTTCTAAGTAATCATAATTCAAACTCATTAAACAAATATATAATCTTTTTAATTGTTTAATAATTCTTGTTGGTTCTTCTGGATATACAATATTTCTTAATTCTCCAGTATAACTATCTATTTCTGCTGTTGCCCTCATATAAGTTATATATGTTGCAATTTTCATTAATTCATCTAAATATTTTGGATTAATATAATTTCTAAAAGGGTTTGTTTGATCTAAAAAATTTTTTGTTTTTTCTTTAATTTCCTTTGTTATTTGTTCCTCTAGTTCTTCATTATCAATACATTTTTGCATAACTTCCTTTTTCATTTTATTTCCTTTTGTTCTGTATATTAATTCTCTAGTACCTAAGTCTTGGTGAATTAATATCTGTCCATCAATAGAAGGAGTTGATCCTGCTAACAAAGTTACTTTTATATTATCATAACTAGCTCTACTTCCCATTCCACTTACCTTTCCTGCCATACCATCATATAAATCTCTTAACTGTGCCCAAACTTCTGCTTTTTCAACTGGTGGAAGTTTTAATATTTGTGCCATATCAGGAATTACAATAATCTTATCTTTTAGTTCTGGGGCTAAATCTGGAAATTTCTTTTTGTTTGCATATCCATTAACTAAACTTTTAGAGGTTAAATTATGTAATTTATAAACCTGTTCTAAACCAATAAGAGAATTTAACTGAACACTTTTCATATCTCCACTAGCTCCAACAATAAGCATCCAAATTGGTATTCCTTTTAATTTTTGTGAAAGAGCAACTGCTAAAACAACATCAAGTCTTTTAGTATCTTCTATATGAAAATATTTTTTGTACACTTTATGCACTTCCTCTAATGGACTTTGAATAACATCCACTAACTTTCCAGTTCTTTTATTAATTATTCCTTTTAACACCATCTTTTACCTCTTTCATACTTTTTTGACATTCATAACATATAATCATTATAATATTATCTTCAACTTCTCTTTTTCTGCTGCATTCACATTGGTAGGTTTTCATTTTGTTCTTCTAGTTCTTTTATTTTCTCTTTTAGTTTATTAATAAAGGGTTTTTCAATAAATTTTGCTTCTCCGGTGTTTATATTAGTATCTTTAATCATTTTCATTGATTCAATATCAACCCTATAAAATAATTCTATTAACTTAAAAATTTCATCATGTTTCCAAGATAATTCAAATCCATTAATTTTAGTAATTCCTATAGGTTTAGTAAGAATTTTTGGAAGTTTTTTATTCTTATAATTCCAATTACCTTTGTTAATTTTTGTTGTTAATTCAACACTTTCATAATTCCAAGTCCCTTCATTTCTCTTTTTCATTTTCTTTTTCCTATGAAGAAGACTCTATGTCTTTTTTGTTTCATTCCAATTTCTTCCCCCTTTATTAATTTGACTTCAACATTATATCCTTCTTTTTCAAAATCTTCTTTTATTTCTTCCTTAAAAGATAAGATTCCCTTAACATTTTCCATTACAAAATATTTTGGTTTAATTTCCTTTAAAACTCTAATAAATTCTTTATACAATTTATTTCTATCATCATCCTTAAAATTCACTCCTGCTAAAGAAAATCCTTGACATGGAGGCCCACCAAATATGATATCAATTCTTCTATTACCTACCTCTTTTTTAATTTCATTAATTTTAATATCGTTAATATCTTTTGGATTAATAATGACTTTTGGAAAATTTGCATGATAGCTCCTACAACCCATTTTATTAAATTCATTCATCCATAAAATCTTATGTCCTACTTTTTCAAACCCTAAACTCATTCCCCCACAACCTGCAAATAATTCAATGGCATTTCCTTTTGGAATCATCCTTGCAACATATTCAGCCATCTTAGGTGATACCGCATTACCTATTTGGTCTTTGATTTTTTCTTTAGTACCAACAAATATAAAATCATTTGGAAAATCCTGGACTTGTGCATATTCTCTAAGACTAAATTCCCCCCCATCTTCATGAAAAAACCAGCTTCTTCTTTTTAATGTTGGATAAGAACCTCCTTCTTTAATTGTATGATAAGAATCCTTTCTAACATCTTTATAATTTATCTCACTTTCTTGTAACATATATTCATCAAACATAGGAACTAATTTACGACTAAAAGGTAACAAAGTGTCCCTACTTGGGACACCTAACCATCTTTGAATTTCACTTTTAGAAATGTCCAATGCATGGGCTATACTCCTCACCCCATAATTCTCTTTTCGTTTCTTTAATTCTTTTCTAACTCTTAGGGCCCACCCTCTTTTTTCTTCAATAGGTTTATCTTTTCTATCAAGGTTAGATTTAACCATCATCTTGACTTTTTCTATTTCATCAACAATAGGAACTACTTCTTCTTTCCAGTTTGGGTCTGCTGCCTTTCTATGTTTCCCATCAATAATTTCCCCATCCTTAGATCTAATAACTGGATAAAGTTGTTTCCACTTACCAGATTTTTCTAATTCTTTAACATGATTTGGAATTAAATTATTTACCATCACCCCACCCCCTTTTCTTTAAAACCAACAATAGAATCACCATCAACTTCTTCAAACAAATAAGGTCTCTCACCCATAACATCATCAATAAAAACGAAACATCTTTGATCCAAAGAAACATCTAAAACAAAACCATTTCTCCAGCATCCTTTTTCAGCACCAGCAATAATTCTTAAATGAACTTTTTTTCCATTAGTTTTGTAGAATTCTAAAGTCCTGTGAATTTTGTCTTCTGTCATATTCATTCCTCTTTAAATTGTAAACATATATGAGTATTTAAACCTATAGGTAATTTATCTTTGGTGGTTTCTCAATTAACTTATCATCTCGGTGACCATAACAACCACCATTAATACAAACCCAAAAACCAACTGGATTTAATGTTGAAATATGAGGAGTCATTCTTTTACAAACAGGACACCAACCTTTTTTCACCTCTTGTTTTTCCATTTTATGTTTTTGTGAACCTTTCTTTTGCTCTTTTTTCTTCTTCATCTACTTTACTAAATTCTTCATATTTGTTTATCTTTTTATGTCCTTTCTTAAATTTTTTCTTTTTTTTCCCCATTTTATTATAAATATCTAGGAGCAGAAGTCTATATAAAAGGAGATACAATGACAAGCAAAGCATCAATAGAATTTACTCCTAGACTATTATATTTCATCTTGCTAATAACCCCCACCAATCTATACTTTTGATTACATAATATATAACTAATCCAATAATTACAACTATTAATATTTTATATCTAAATTTCATTTTTTCTTCTTGATTATTATGAATTCCCCAAACTCATGAATATTTCCCTTTTTATCTGTTATAACCAATCTAAAACATAAAGGAATAAGAATCAAAAGTATGAAAAAACTATTGTATTGACTTAAAATTCCTGCTATAAAAGGAATAAAGACATACCATCCCCAAAAACCTAAGAACCCTATTAGTTGTGTCTCGCTTATTATGGGTTTATTCTTTAAGATGTTTTTTGTATGTTGCTCAAGATCTTTTTTTATAAATCTAAAATTGTTTTTTATTTTAACTTTCATCTTCACACAACTCCACTTTGTTTAACCAAACAATATTTCCTTTAAACTTAGTAGGATATTTTTCATTCCCTATAATATAATTTACAGTTGAGTTCTGGCCTATTTGTATAGCTAGTTCAAGTGCATCATCAACTTCTTTTCTTAATTGTTTTTCTTTGATTTTTACATTAAATATATAACCAATAAATAAAAGACTAATAACTAAAACAGTAAAGGCCAAAGCATACATTCTTTTTTTCCATTCATCGTTGTTGTTTTTATTTGCTTGTTCATTTTATCTTATACCCCCTACAAACTCTCTCTTTTTTCCAGTAACATCCTCCCTCATTGTTATTAACACACCCTACTATCTCCTCAGAACAACAATTATAATGCTCCTTATCTATTAATTTATAACCTGTAAAACTCCCACATAATTCTTTGGATTTATATGAGCCATATCCTATTATTATGAACATTAGGAG
>SDBT01007170.1_pt1 | contig 18399 bp, 15 predicted proteins | sample 2277101 | NCBI WGS metagenome assembly SDBT01 (sample SAMN10404973, study PRJNA504765) | marine sediment metagenome | isolation source: marine sediment core GS10_PC15, 103 cmbsf | place: Arctic Ocean: Southern Knipovich Ridge | collected 2010
ACAGGTCGATCGCTAAAGCAATAAGCTGGCGCATCATAGCAACTATAACAACGGTTACGATCGTTTTTGCCTTAACGCGAAAGCTTGAACTCGCAGCTACTGCCGGTGTTGCGGATGTGATCTTAAAGCTGATTCTTTATTATCTTCATGAGAGAATATGGGGGAAAATCGGCTTTGGCAAATACGTACACCCTCTGGCCGGTTTACCTGTTAATAAACCTTTGAGTGAGGAAGATACTGAGTTGATCAAAAATAAACTTAAAGATTTAGGCTATATAGACGAGGATTAAGATGGATGTGCTTAGCTTCGTAATTGTGGGCCATGTTGACCACGGAAAATCGACATTGATCGGAAGGCTGCTATACGATACCGAATCACTGCCGCCTGACAAGATCGAGGAGATTAAGAAGGCCTCAGGCGGTCAGGGCAGGCGAACAGAGTTCGCGTACCTTCTGGACCATCTTGAGGAAGAGCGCAAACAGGGTATTACCATCGACACGACCCAGGTCTTCTTTAAGACCCCAAAGAGGCGCTACGTGATTATCGACGCTCCTGGGCACGTGGAGTTTGTCAAGAATATGATTACGGGCGCTTCGCAGGCCGAGGCCGCTGTTTTGATCGTTGATGTCGCTGAAGGCGTCAAAGAACAAACGAGGCGGCACTCGTATATGTTGAGCCTGTTGGGACTCAATCAGGTCGTGGTTGTTGTGAATAAGATGGACATGGTGGATTTCTCACAAGAACGTTTCGAGGCCGTCAGGAAAGATGCAGACGAATGGCTTAAGTCAATAGATGTGGAGCCGATGCTTTATATCCCGATATCGGCAATCGAAGGTGATAACGTCGCCAGTAAGAGTGAAAATATGAGCTGGTACACCGGCTTAACCTTCATCGAGAGTCTGGACACTATGCAGAATAAGCAGCCGCCCGAAGACAAGGCCATGCTGCTGCCCATTCAGGACGTTTATAAGATTGACGATAAGCGGATTAACGTCGGCAGGGTGGAAGCCGGAGCCATCGCAACAGGTGACGAGATTAAGATTCTGCCGAGCGGAGAGGTTACAAAAGTAGCGTCCATCGAAAGGTACCTCGAGGAGCGAGATAAAGCTGTTGCCAGCGAATCCATCGGGATGACAACCGCCGACTCTGTTTTCCTCGACCGTGGTAATGTCATCTGCCTTGGCGGCAAAGAGCCAGTGCTAACCGATACGATCAACGCCAGTATGTTCTGGATGACCAAGCGGGACTTTGAGCCGAGTATGAAGCTCACGTTCAGATGCGCGACGCAGGAAACAAGCTGCAAGATAGCAAAAATCAATAAAAGGATTAACTCTTCTACGCTTGAAGTCATCGCCGAAGATGCCGATGTCATGAAGAACCTTGAAGTTGCGCAGGTTACTATCAAGACGAAAAAGCCGATGGCCATCAAGGACTTCAATGATGTGCAGGAATTGGGGCGGTTCGTGCTTGTGCACGATGAAAATATATGTGCCGGTGGAATAATTACACACGTAGGTTACTCAAACTGACCCTTTTGTTCCAAAGGGGTCAGTTTTCGAGTTGTTAGTTCTTAGTTAGTTGATGCCGACTTCGTCGGAGACTGTTTTAAGTTCTATATTTACATTCAATCGGTCAGTTTGAATAGGTTAGTAACATGGCTGGCAATGCAAAAACGGTAATAATCGGTCTGGATGGTGTGCCTTTCGGCATGATTAAAGAGTTTGCCGAAACCGGCGTCATGCCGCATATGGCCGAGGTGATTTCAAAGGGAATATTCAAACAGATGCGTTCGGCCATCCCGGAGGTCTCCTGCGTGGCATGGGCTTCCATGATAACCGGCCAAAACCCGGCAGCACACGGTATCTTCGGCTTCATGGATTTACGCCCTGACTCCTACAAGATGACCTTTCCAAATTTTACTACCCTCAAATCAGCGCCCTTCTGGGAGGAGTGGCCGGGCCAATCGGTCATAATCAACGTGCCGGGGACGTACCCGGTACGCGAGATGAACGGTGTGCATATTGCCGGCTTTGTCGCGATAGACTTTGAGAAAAGTATTCATCCAAAATCGTTAGCGGGCGACCTTAAACAGATGGGCTATCAGCTTGATGTAGATTCCCTGAAGGCCCACAATGACATGGATGCTTTCCTTGCGGACGTCGATAAAACGATTAGCGCCAGGATCGAAGCTTACCGCTATCTGTGGGACACGGTGGACTGGCAGAGGTTTATGCTCGTTTTCACCTGTACGGACAGGCTGATGCACTTTTTGTGGGATGCGTATGAAGACGCCGGCCACAAGTACCACAGTTTTTTCCTTGATCACTTCAAGAAAATAGATGCTGTAATCGGCGAAATATGCAGCCGAATGGGCGATGATGATTTATTGGTTATGCACTCCGACCACGGCTTCGAGAGGCTCGACCATGAAGTCCATATCAACTACGTTTTGGGAAGTGAGGGCTTTTTGCAGTTCAAGAAAGATGCCGAAATCAGCCTGGAAAACATTTGCCCCGGCACAAAGGCTTTCGCATTGGATCCTGCGAGGATTTATCTGAACCTCAAAGGCAAATATCCGTGCGGCTCGGTTGCGGCTGATGAGGCCGAAGGTGTCCTCTTGCAACTTGAAGACCTGTTTACTTCGTTAGAGGTGGATGGCAAAAAAGTCATAAGAGACGTATATAGAAAAGAGCATATTTATTCCGGGCCGTATCTTGATGATGGGCCGGACCTGGTTCTGGTAGGTAACACCGGCTTTGACCTTAAGAGCAAGCTGAAGGTTCAGCACCTGACCGGCAAGGGGGCGTTTACAGGCAAGCACACTCAAGACAGCGCCTTTTTGTTAGTAAAGGGCCTGGCAGATGCTGCTATTGTCCCCGATGATCCCGCCGTATCCGATATAAAAGGCATAATAGAAAAGAGCGCAAGCCCGCCCGAATAATCCTCGTAAGTCTGGTTTTGCCAGTACTTTATCGATGGCTTTGTGCGCATCGAACCCACCTGATACGATTTTTTTATGCGTCAGAGGAACTATTACGAGGAAACACTGAAAAGTTCTTGTCAAAGGGATTTTATAGTTGACGTTATTAAGCAGGTAATGTAGATTAAGAAAACTTGATTTTGATAACGGAAATGGTACAATTCAAATTCGAGTTGCGTACGAACAAAAACCGTATCCCATGAGTGGCAGAGATGCCGCCACATTATCAGGGCCAACATGTTGTTATATACAGCCTGAGGCATCAATTGCCCTCTTAATGGCTCTGGCAGGAGGCCGATAATTATGACGGATCTGCAAAACGATGAGTCGGGCAGCCAACAGCTTCCGGCAACCGGTAAGGAAGGCGCAGACATTTATGAAGATGAGATAAATCTGGCGGACTACCTCTTAGTCCTCTGGAAACGCAAGCACCTTATTCTGCCTGGCTCAGTCTTGCCGGCGTTGATAGTCGGCCTAATCCTTTTCTTTTCGCCAAGAAACTATAAGACAACCTATGTCTATGATGTAAAAGACCAAAGCACATAGCTGATTGATTGTTTTGTTGACCTGTTAACAAAAATGGAGCGGTTGAAAGGTCTTTTTGCTTTACACGTTTTTTGCAAAAACATCTGACTGCAACCCACGGGGACGGAGTTTGGCTTGTCATATGGTTAAGCGTTTCAATTTAATCTTTACCTTCTGGCAAATAGGGAAAGGATGCTAAGATTAAAAAGCAAAAATTAATCCTAACATCTTTATCGGCCTTGAGGGTATTATCTCAAAGGAGGTCATTAAAGAGGGCTGTTTGCACAGTATTTATAATAATTTTAGCCGCTGGAGGTTTGTTATTATTTTCAAAAAAAGAGCGACAAAAACTCGATCGGATTATTCTTATCACTATAGATACACTTCGTGCTGATCATCTGGGTTGCTATGGCTATCCCAAAAACACATCTCCATTTATCGATATGTTGAGCCAAAAAGGCATACTATTTCAGAGAGCATTTGCCCCTATAAGCACAACAGCACCGTCCCATGCTTCAATCTTCACATCCTTATATCCGATTCAGCATAACGTTTTAAAGAATGGGCACAGGCTCAGTAGTGAGTTTATAACGCTTTCTGAGTTATTAAGCAAAATGAATTATTACACAGCAGGATTTGTCAGCACGGATCGTCACTTTAAGTGTGGAAATATCAACCAAGGTTTTATGTTTTTTGATGAACCAGTATGTGAAGGAAAGCTGCCTCTTTATCGGAGAGCTAACGAAACAATAAACGCCACAATTAAGTGGCTTAGCGAACACGATAAGACAAGCCGTTTTTTCTTATGGATTCATCTTTTTGACCCCCATACACCTTATGATCCACCTAAGCCCTTGTCTCACATTATTACCAAACAACTCGAAAAGAAAGGGGACTCATTTGCCAAATTTCTATTGAATATTCACCATATTCCTTTCAGCTTTTATGAAAATAATATTGAGAAAATGCTGCAAACAATTAATGCTTATGATGGTGAGGTTCTTTTTGTAGATACAGAAATCCGGCGTCTTTAGGATTATTATGAAAAAAAGGGACTTAATTCTAAAACTCTCTGGATAATAACTGCTGATCACGGAGAGGGATTGGGAAATCATAATTGGATGTATCATGGTAAACACATTTATAACGAGCAAATTCATGTCCCGTTAATATTCTCCTTTTCTGCAAATTCATCCGTAGAGACCTCGATAGATTACACAGTAGAACTTGTTGACATTGCCCCTACGGTATTAGAGTTGGCAGGGGTGCCACTACAGAAATTGCAGAAACAGCCAAAGCCTATCCAAGGCATTTCTTTAGTTCCTTTGTTCCAAAAAGGAGGTAGGGATTTCCCAGAAAAATATGCATTTGCTCAGAGAAGGCACTATAACCCAACCCAAAATGAAGGGAAAGACTATGAAGCTGGTGAGAAATATACACTACAAGGAAAAACTCACAAATATATTTATCGCACCCAAGGTGAGCCCGAATTTTTTGATTTAGAAAAAGATCCATATGAAGTGAACTGTCTTACCGGAAATAACTCTGAAGAGGAAAGAAAATTGCGGAACAAACTGCTCAATAAGATCAGAAAATTTAAACAGAACAAAAGCGGAAAGCCCGAATCTATAAATAAAGAGGCAATTGAAAAACTGAAATCGCTTGGCTATGTACAATAACCTATTATATTCATAGCGTGCTCCGCCAAAATCCCATGTTGTATTCGCTCGTAAATTAGCCAAGAAGGGAGTTTAAATATAACTAAGAACTTATCTGGAATAGTTGAACAGCCCCGCGGCAAGGAACTGGAATACCGCATCATCGCCGTCAACAAGGCCGGTGACAGCGAACCGTCCAATAACGCAATGTTGGTGCTGTAAGCCCGGTACTATCCGAGCTTATTGGGATAAATCCTCTGAGCGAAAATTGTTGGATAGATTACAGGGCAGTGGTAACGGTGCGGTTTTGGCCCACGGTGCTCTTTGGAGCGTTCACCATCAAGACAGTAGGAATGGGGCTGCTTTTCGGCTTATATGTAATGCTCGCAAGACTGCTTGGCGATAGCCAGTAAGCATTTATGCTTACGTTTTGAGCTGGATTAACATATTGGTTATTATCTCTATGCTGGAGTTAAATACCTTGTTGGTACGCTTTTTCGCTGCATACAAAGCTCAAGGAAAATGGGGTTTACTTCTTGGTATTCTCCGTCGTAGTACAGAAATTGTCATCGCCTCCAGCCTGCTACTCAGCGTGATCGTCGGAAGCGTTGTTTGGTTTTTGCGAAACCACATTAACCAGAGTCTGGCAACCACTTTTTATGTGGCTTTGATACTACTGCCGATATTAACTCTTACCAGACTGCGGGGAGCATCTTTGCGGCAACTTTCGTTGGGGATAATAACCACATTTCGAGCATTCTCTACATCGACGAGCAAGATCAATCATGTGTGATTGCAAGAACGACAAGTTATTGATATTGGGTCTTGACGGAGCGACTTGGGATGTCCTGACGCCGGCGATAGCAAAAGGCTGGATGCCTTTTCTTGAGGAACTGAAAGCAAAAGGAAGCTACGGCAATCTGGAGTCTACTTTCCCCTACATGACTGCACCGGCCTGGGTATCCTTCTATACCGGTACCGACCCGAGGACACACAAAGTCTTCGACTGGGGCGTAAGAAACCGGGATTACCACTTTAATCTAATAAACTCCACTTACATTAAGAACACCAAGTTGTGGGGCATCCTGAATCAAAATGGAAAAAGAGTTGCTGTGATTAATTTGCCTACCACCTATCCTCCCGAGCAATTGGACGGTGTCATGGTAACGGGAATGTTCACTCCCGGAACTCACGCAGAGTACACCTTTCCGGCGGAATTGAAGGATCAGATCAAGAATGAATTCCCACACTACAGGATCGACCTGCGAAAGTCCGATTTCAGAAACCGGAAAAACAGAACAGAAGAATTTGTGCGTAACTTAATCAAGATGGTAAGGGACAAAAAGCTGCTGGCACAGTGGATCAACCGGAATAACGACCTGGATGCCTTGATTCTTGTTTTCGTTGAGATGGACAGGCTCCAGCATTGCCTTTTTGCAGAACTTAAAGATTGTTTGGATGGAAGAGACCATAGTTATCAGGTCTTATTCAGGGATTTCTTCATTGAGTTAGATACGGCTATTAGAGTTCTGTATCAAGATTTTAAACCTACACATTTTTTCAGTCTCTCCGACCACGGGTTTACGAAGTTCGCCAAGAGGTTCTCCGTAAATACCTGGTTGAGAGATCAAGGCCATTTATCAATAAGACGGAGGTTCAAGCTATTAAGTGGCATCAAATCCATTCTGAGCCGAGTCAACATTGACAAGAGCACAATTCGAAAATGGCTCAGCGGTTATAAGTCGTCGAAGCTTAAGAATATCAATTTGCCATTCAACGTTTTCAGACAATCCGTCAATTGGTCCGCCACCAAGGCCTTTATGGTTGGTTCTGTGGGGATATGTCTTAACATTAAAGGCAGAGACAAGAAAGGAATCTTAACCTGTGAGCAAGCCGGGTTTTTGGCAGATCAGATATGTCAACAATTAACAGAGCTAAGGGTTGATGGCGAGAAATTATTTTCGCGCATATACCTGAAAAGCCAATATGTTGCGAAAGACTATGGATGTAACATTCCTGATATTTTACTAAAGCCCAACAACGGTATTGTCATTTCATCCCGGTTGGAAGGGGCAAAGGAAATGTTTCAAACTAGTCAAGGCTGGGATAGCGGCACCCATGACACTAAGGGGATATTTTTAGCTGTCGGCGAAACAATCAAGACAGACTTTCAAGTGCAACAAATAAGCATAGTCGATGTTCTCCCGACTATTATATATCTGATGGGCCTTCCAATACCTAATAATGTTGATGGTATAATCAGGCAGGATATCGCACAAGAAAAGTTTGTCGGAAAGCAAGCGGTGGTTTTTCGAGAATATGCACCCGGGACACAAAACCAGATTGCCTGGGAAGACAAAGGGGAAGAAGACCAGATAAAAAAGAGGCTGCAGGAGCTCGGGTATTTATAGCAGATGACGACCTCAAGAATTATATTATCAAACGCGCTATCCAAACTGGTGTCTTTCGTTCTTAAGGTCATGGCAAAGTTAGGCATTTTGCTTATCATCGGGAGGGTTTATGGTGTCGAGGCCTTCGGGATATTTTCTTTTGTCATCGTTCTCAACGGCCTGTTCATTCATGTCTGCAATATGGGATGGAACAGCTATTCGGTATATTCAATCTCCAAAGGTCTTTATCGAGAGAGCGAAATAATCGACCGGCTGTTTCCTTTTGCTCTGGCCGGCGGTGCCATTACGGTTGGTATACCGTTTGTGCTTCTGACGCTGCTGGATTACAATTTTGAAATAGTCTTCAGCGTCCTGCTGGTAAATGCATCCCTTTTCTTCGAGTCCTACATCCTTTGCATACGCGGGATTTTTGACGGGCACCAGAGAATGTTTACCTCGAGTCTGATTGCCGTCGTCGCAGACAGCATACTACTCGTTTGCATCGTGGCCGTGGCCTTTTTTCATCTAAGCCTGCAGTGGGTGTTCAGCGCTTATATTCTGTGTCGATTTGTAACTTTCTATTTCGCCGCAGCGCTATATAGAAGAGACTACGGAAAGATCAATTACAAGTTCATCCCGGACAAAAAGTCTTTTGAAATCTTTAAGAAAGCTCTGCCTTTTGCCGTTAATAGATTTGTAACCATAGGCTTTAATCGTTTTGATATTCTTCTATTGTCATACTTTAGTGGTAACATAGTTGTTGGGGTATATAACGCAGCGATTTCTATGATTTTGAGATTAAATGACCTCGTCAAACCACTTATATTTGCTCTCTTTCCCATTCTTTCAAACAGTTATACACATAACCGTGCACTATATCACAGTTACCTGAAGAAAAGCAGCAAATATGTTATCGCGATGTCTATACCTATCTTCGTTATTTTCTTTACGGTTCCCGAGAAAATAATGGTCTTCTTGTATGGAACAAAATTTATTGACGCAGCACAGATACTTAAGGTCCTTAGCCTAATGTTGATTCTCAAGTATTTGAACCCGCTGATAGCAAACGCCATTACAGCCTCGGGAAATCAGGCAAAAAGGACCATCGTTATTTCCCTTTCCCTGCTTGTGAATATCCTCTTAAATATCGTTCTCATACCAAAATACAATGCGATGGGCGCTGCTTACAGTTCTGTTGCCACTGAGACATTTATAACGTTATCTTTCTTGTATATAATCCTGAAAAATAAAACCGGCGGTTTCATGAGTTTGGAACTGCTGATAAAATTTGCCGCGGTATTGGCCTTGATCTTGTTGTCAACCTTTTTTGTTCCGGAACTGCCTCTGCCGCTTTCAGTTATGATTATCTTCCTGATGACCTTTGTGTTTTATCTGGGACTGAGAATAATTCACAAAGATGAAATGAAACATCTTTTTTTGGTTCTGAAGAAAAGAACATGAGGCATCCCGCAAAACTTACAGAGGTCTTTGATAGGACAAGTAGAAGTTGTCGCTTTATTGCTCATTACGACTTTACAGGAAAAAGCCTTGCCAAGGCCTGGTCATCTGGATTTCATTATTCCGAGCAAAAAGGTTAAGGACAACATGAACCGAAATTGCTCCTCAGAAAAGGCTAAAGTAACAAAACAAAGGATAGTTTTCTATTTGCTATCTTCATATTTTGTCGTTTCGCTTTTTGGAAACGTTTTTCGTTTTGCTGCCAAAGAGGACTTTTTAGGTGTCGGCACAATACTACTTTGTTTGATAGCAGCACTGACATTTAAAGATGCCGTATCGAAAATCTTCAAGAACAGGGTCTGGTTCGCTTTGTTTTTGCTTCTGGTGTGGCTTCTTTTCAGCAGTTATTTCGGAGACTGGGAAGTCGGCTATTTCAGATTGTTTATGCTAACCATTTATTTTCTCTTTGCAGCCGGATTAAGCACCCTAAAATTTACATTGAAGAAACTGGATGTACTATATTTGACAATAATTATCACTTTGTTGATTTCAACCCTGTTGACCTTGCTTGATTTAGGTAATGTTGTGGACGTTCCTTATTTCAATGATTTCTCTGAAGGTGTCCGAACGGCAGACAATATCAGAATCGCAGGTGCTTCCGGGCCGTTTATGGGAAGAAGCTCCTTGGCCACGTATTTGGGACTTTTGCTTCCGCTAATATCTATTTACGGCTTTTTGTCACGACGAAAAGTAATCCAGATTCTCACTTTTGCAGCACTCATTAGTGGACTGATTGTTCTTTTGGTCTCTTTTAGTCGAGCTGGAATTTTGGCTGCATGCATCTCAACTTTGGTGTTTTGTGTTTTTGCGGGAAATAAACTGAGAGAAAGGACAAAGGTTTTCGGCGGTTTTGTGTTAGGTCTTTTCCTCAGTTTGATAATTATATATATATGCTTCCCGAGCCAAATGAGGGCAATTAAATACAAAGTAAATCTGACTCTTGGGATTGGTAACTATACAAAAGTTCATTTCACAAGACAGAGAAAGGCTGATCTAGAGAGGGTTTTCGTAGCTGAAGAAATAATCAAGAAGATAGTTGCCAATCCATTTGGGTACGGACTAACAAGCATTGAAAGAACAGGTAGTGCAAAAAAGAGCGATTCTCATAATAATATATTACAAATTATTTGGGCTGCCGGATTCTTTGGTTTCTTCTGGCTGTTCTTTTTCGCGATATGCCTAATCTCTACGTTTAGAAAAGCATATTTATCGCACGCGCCACATTATGAGGGTATAAAGTATGCTCTATTCGCGTGGTTCCTTATCTCGTTAGTGCATACAAATTGGGCAACCGGTACAATGTGGGCTTTGTTCGGTATTTTATTTCACGGCACCCAAGGGACGCGAAAACCTTGTCACCAAGTTTAAGATGTTATGGCAAAATCTGACTCAACTTCGCACAGTTAACCTTATATCAGAGATTTCATAAATGAAGCTGCTTTGCATCGGGAACGGCGTCTTTACGACCAAGTCCGGCAAGTTGTTGACTCATCGGCATTGCGGGGACTTCCTGGTCCAACTAAGCCGGTATTTCGAAACAGTTACTTTTGTCCAAGCTGTCCTCGATACGATTGGTAACGAAACATTGAACGATTTTGAACTGGACTCCAACAAACTGCAAGCGATCGCGGTTAAGGTGAGAGGTAAAAATTATCCGACTAAGTTATTTTCTTATTTAATGGCAATACCATTTATTTTGAACCAAGTTAAAAACTCGCAATATTTGTATGTATTCATCCCTGGCAACTTATCCATACTTGTTAGTTTCTGCGCTTTCATTTTGGGCAAATCTTACGGTATTTATCTAAGAGGCGAACGAGGCATTGACTCAAAGTTAACGCAGTTGATTTTGTCAAAGACTGATTTTGTACATGCCAATGGTCGTGCCCTCGTTGAAAAGGCCCGCCGATTTTGCAGCGATGTTGAATTAACAATCCCAATGTTCGACTTGACTATGCAAAACTGTGTTGCCCACAAAAGCTTCAAGAGCCAGCCACCATGGAATATCCTCTACGTTGGTAGAGTTGAAGTTAAAAAAGGTATAACTGAATTGGTTGAAGCGGCCCAAATTCTGAAAGATCGCAACATTGACTTTAAATTAAATATAATAGGCGAGGGAACAGAACTAGAAAAACTCAAGGAAAAATCGCGGGATAAATTGGGAGAATGTGTGCAATATTTAGGTTTAATCTCCGATAGAGAAAGGCTTTTCTCCCTTTATATGAACTCTGACCTTTTTGTTTTTCCAAGTCATGAGGAGGGTTTTCCACGTGTACTGTATGAGGCCATGGCTTTTCAGACACCGATTATTACCACATTTGTTGGAAGCATAAGTTCGGTTATGGAAAACAAAGTTAATTGCCTTAGGATCGATGTCGGGAGTCCCAGGAAGTTAGCTCTTGTGATCGAGAAGGTGCTAAAGGATGTCGAACTACGACGAAAGATAGCTTGCAATGGCAACAAGACTATCCGTCAAATACTTAAAAATAATGATGGCAAAAGTCACGCTAAGCAGGTCCAGAAAAAGGTAACCAAGTATGCGAAAACAAAATAAGTTTTGGAACGGCAAGATCATAGGAGTTTGTGGAGCGGCCATTCAACTCTCATCTGCATGCCTTAACTATGTTCTTGACAGACTTACCAGCTACTTCACCCGTCAAAATTTGTATTCCGCGGGGAAAGGAGTCGTCATTCAGCGAGGATTTGTTATTCGATACCCCTCCAATATCCAACTTGGTGATTATGTACACGTAGGTCGTGGTGTAAACATGAATTCTGAGTTGGCCAGTGGCAAACTCACTGTGGGAACAGGAACATGGATTGGCAGAAAGTGTCATCTTGATTTTACAGGTAACTTGGTGATTGGACATGACTGCACTTTGTCAGAAAACGTACGTATCATCACACATAGCCATGGGTTGCTCCCACGCTCAGGAGCGGAAGGAAAGGCTCTGACGATTGGCGATCGAGTCTGGATTGGCTCAAATGTAATAATATTACACACTGTATCTGCAATAGGTGATAATAGTATTATCGGTGCAGGGTCGGTAGTGACAAAATCAATTCCTCCCGGAGTGATTGTTGCAGGCAACCCAGGGCGTGTAATCAGCGACATTACCAATACTACTTCAAGCGCAGCTGGCAAGTAAATATTCGAATTTCCTGGTATCAATGGTGAACATAACAGGAATATTGTGCTTGAGTATCATCAAGCTTAGAGGTGTAAATTCAGCAGGTTGAGGGACTCTTTCTTATGTACGTTGCCCACATAATGCCGACTTTGGACCGGAACTTTGGTGGACCGGTAAATGCCGTCCTGAACCTTGGGGCTGTGCAGCGCAAACTCGGCATAAAGGTCTCGTATTGGGCCACTGCAAGCAAAGATACGGCGTGTAGATTGGCCGATTTGCACCCTGACTTGCGACTCTTTGACACATGTTGGCCCCGACGTTGGTTCCGATCTCCAGAACTTGCCAAGAAATTAGCTGAGGAAATCACGTCTTTTGATTTGATTGAAACACATGGTGTTTGGGAGTACACCGTTTTCACAACCGCCACAACCGCCCGCAAGGCAAACATCCCATACATTATCCGTCCTACCGGTATTTTCACACATCCGTGGCGCTATCGAACGTTGAAGAAGCGATTGTATTCTGGTTTAATTGGGAATCGTGCTTTGAAGGGCGCTGCCTGCCTGCATGTGGCTTCGCAGATGGAAGCAAAAGGTTGCTATGAAGCAGGCCTTCGGACACCTGTAACAATCGTTCCCAACGGCATCGATCCCAAGACGTTTGAAACATTACCAAATCCAGAGCTATCAGACGAGCGTTGGCCGATACTGAAGGATCGACAGGTGGTTCTTTTCCTTTCCCGCATCAGCCGAGAAAAAGGTTTGGACCAATTCATACCGGCTGTAAGAGACTTCCTCGACACCGATGGCCCCAAGAACCTGCTCTTCGTTATCGCGGGGCCGGACCATAAAGGCTATCTCTCCACGGTGAAATATCTTGTAGAAAGTTATAACCTGAAGCCCTATGTGTTTTTCACCGGTGCGGTTAAAGGTGAGGAAAAACTTGCACTCTACGCACGCGCCGATTTATTTGTCTTACCTTCATACTCAGAGAATTACGGGATCGTTGTAGCCGAAGCTCTGGCTTCCCGCACACCCGTCATAACTACGACAGCCACGCCATGGGATGAACTATTAGACGTCGGTGCCGGTTACTCGGTGGCACCAGAGCGGGGAGCGCTAGCTGAGGCGTTACATGATTTTTTCGCATTGTCGAAAAGCTCGCGGGATATTCTCGGACAGCGCGGCCGCAAATTTGTGTTTGAAAGGTATACGTGGGAGAACGCCGCAAGAAAATTGCAGACGGTCTATCAGTGTATCCTTGATGGCAAAGACATACCCCTCAATCCCGAGCCTGCATTAATGTCTGGTGGAATTATTTGATTAAATAGGTGATGAAAGTATCAGTCATAACAGTCTGCTTGAACAGTGTCAAAACAATCGAGGAAACGCTCAGGAGTGTCCAGAGTCAAAATCACACGGATATAGAGCACATTGTCATTGACGGCGGCTCTGTTGACGGCACTGTCGAAATCTTAAAAGCCTACAAAGACAGTATTTACAAATTTATATCAGAGCCGGATGAAGGTATTTACGACGCAATGAATAAAGGAATCAAACTAGCAACAGGCGATATGGTAGGCTTTCTAAATTCCGGTGATTTCTATGCAGACAAAAATGTTATTGGCCGAATTGTGGAAGTGACGAAGGTCAATAATGTTGATTGCTGTTATGGAGATCTTGAATACGTGGCTAAGAACAACCCAAGCAAAACAGTCAGGAGGTGGAAATCACAACCTTACCAAAGCGAATTGTTCAAGAAGGGCTGGCACCCGCCTCATCCTACTTTTTTTGCTAAAAAGATTATTTTTGATAAGTATGGCGGCTTTGATGTTAATTATGATATAGGTGCCGACTATGAGTTAATGCTGCGGTTTCTGGAAAAACATCACATCAATTCTTGTTATATTCCAAGTGTTTTGGTAAAAATGAGAACCGGTGGCAAGAGTAATAAGAATCTGTGGCAAATTATCAAAGCTAATATGGAGTGCTACCGGGCCTGGAAGAAAAATGATCTGAAGATTAATCCATTTATAATCCTTAAGAAGCCTGCTTCGAAATTAATACAGTATGTGAAAAGTTATTGAGGTCTTATTACAATTATGGCAATAAAAGTCATCTTATTTCTGGCAAATGTTGTTTTAATAAACTTTGGTTTCATTATCGCTTTTTTGAGTAGGTACGGTTTGCCAATTCCCAAACACAGCTTTTTGCCTTACAAGAGCAGCTTTGTGTTTTTAACATTGATATATATGGGGGTGTTAGCCGTTTTCGGTGTTTACAAAAACGGATTCAAATCCTCATGGGACTTATTCAAAAGAGTTTTTTGCGGCCTGTTTTTGGGAACACTGTTGAGTATTACATTTGTTTATGTCTTTAGAGTCAAATGGGGAGCGTTTCCAACGAGTGTATTTGCCATTTCGTTTTTCATTAATCTGCTCTTGATTTTCAAGGTTAATCAGTTTGTTTTGAAAACAAAAAAGAAGATAAAAAAGCAGGTTATAATACTCGGAGAGGGCAAGGTAGATAATATTGTCGGTAAAAAGGCAAATATAGAAAGAATACGAATTGACCAGATTCGCAAACTGCTGGAATACCCGAACGTTGATGAGATAATTGTGAGTGAAAAAATCACTGATGCAAAAGACCTGAATCTATTGCTCTATCTGGAGCAAAAGTTAAAAATTGATATCCTGTTCAGCCCTTCCGTTTATGTGGGGCTTCTGCCTGAAAGAATAAACGGAAACTCCTCAATTGAGTTGCTGAACACTTTTGTCGGCAGACAATCGGACATCGATGAATTCATAATAAAGATACTTGATATAGTAGTTAGTATAGGCATCTTACTTGTTCTTTGCCCTTTAATATTTCTAATTTCTTTACTTATCAAGCTAACTTCCCCTGGTCCTGTTCTTTACAAACAGCAAAGGATTGGCAAAGATGGCAAAACCTTTACTCTGTACAAGTTTAGGACAATGGTAAAAGATGCTGAGAATCTTTCAGGCTTTGCGCCTGCCATTAATGGTGATTCACGCGTTACAAAAACAGGTCGAGTTTTGCGACCTACGCGACTGGATGAGTTGCCGCAGTTATTCAATATATTGCGGGGGGATATGAGTCTTGTTGGCCCAAGGCCGGAAAATTTATATCGCGTGGAAAACCACAGAGCCTTACAGGGCTTAAGATTGGCAGTCAAGCCCGGCCTAACCGGTCTTGCACAAATAAGAAGCTTCTATGATTTACAACCAAAACATAAAATAAAATATGATTATTTGTATATTCAACAACGGTCCCTACTGTTGAACCTGTATATCTTGATAAAAACCATACCTGTCATATTTTCGAAAAAAGGCTGGTAACAATATCATTCATCCCCCGCAGGTAAATCACAATTACAGCACTTTGTAGATTACAAGTTTCTTATCCTTCTTTCGCCCATCCACCCACACGGAGTGTTTCTCCTTCACGATTCTACCAAGATTTAGCTCTTTGTCTTCGTTCTTCATAATTCTCACAACATACCCGGCCCCCTGGGAGACCTTCTTGCCAAGCATTAATCCTTTTCGCTCCGCATAAAAACTTATACGCCTATCCGGTACTGCAATCATATCCTTGGGGGCAGTATTTTCCATTAACCAGTTCGCAGTATCCCGGTAGCCTTGCTTTTCTATACGAATAGGACTAAGCAATTTCGGTAAACAGATGCCTGTACCGACAAGAAGCAAAATCAAAAATCCGGAACACTTCTCGCCCTCTATCCCCGCTTTTTGCCGCAGACGCATCAAAAACCTCTTTTTGATCCATTCACTGATAATCTGCAAACCTGCAGGAACGTAAAAAACAGTAAACGTTATTAAAGGCAGGCTCCACCTTTGACTTACATGCAATTGGATATAACAATACCGAAGAATCATCATTGTCACACTTACTAATACAAAGGTTGTTATTAGAAACAATTCTTCACGTTCAGCATTGCCTCGAAACCGATAGTACAACCCTATTACCAAAGCCGGCATAAAAAACCACATCAGGTTCTCGCCAACCGTTTTGAAAATTTCACCAAGAGCTTTCAAAACATTGGGAGGTACAATTTCTGCGGTATTACAATTTGAATCGGCAGAAATTATCTTTGGCACATTCATTTTATGCGGCAAAGGATTAAAAGAAAAAGATTTCATAATACTGTTTACTTTAGGAGGAATAATTTTACCGGTACACTTCATATATGGCACAGCCGGTATAGCAAAACCAATCATTAATAAGGTAAGTCCGACAAGAGCTTTCCATCTATACACTCCCCCCATTTTCAGTCTAAACACACTCAACGCTACCCACATAAGACCATACAGAACCAACTGTGCACTCTCATGACGTATCAGATATCCCAAGCCGGAGCTTAAGCCAACAAGGCCAAATACCCAGCATTTGTCATACTTGATGCCCCATAGCAGGAAATAGAAGCCCGTTGCCAAGAATAGAATGTAAGGCCATTCCCTCACTACGTCACACACAATTCTGGTGGGAAAAGGCAGAAAGATCAATATCAGAATTGCCCAAAAACTGTTTTTACTGCCGACTAATAATTTCCCTATTAAGTATAAAGGAATTAGCGCAAACAGCCTGCATAGCAGGGTTACAGCTTGGGCGGAATATATCCAGGTAAATACTGATGAGTCATCAGTAAACAAGGCTGCACATTTGTAAGCCACGAGAATCAGAAACGGATAACCTGGTGGGTGAGCCTTTATAATACCAATTGGGTCACTTGAAAACTTTTGGGCACGCTCGATATAAAAAACCCCATCCTTGGAAATTAGTACCGTTGTGGCGATTAGATACACACCGATTACCAGAGCAATTGCCAACAAAATTGCAATATGGATAAGGTCTCGCTTCTCAATCAATCTATTCTCATCCTTGCCGAACATCAAATCTCTTGGCCTTTTTAAAATCCTTACCGTCTACTGAAGACAAACAAATATATTCTATTTGCGTTTATACCAAATTCTACCTCGGATACTCTGTCTTGTAAACAATTTAGTCCCTCACCAGAATCTAAAAGTTGATTTTTTTGAAAAATTTTTTGCTATGCCAACTTGTAATATACCGTGTCATATACTGTCATATATGGTCAGACCTTTATCCCCTTCAATTCCGCACCATTTTTTCAGTTGCACAGGTTTTTAGAAACCGCTAATCTTCATACATAACGAAAAATATATTAGCTGGAAAACATGATGAACTTTGCACATTAAAAATTTGGCATCCATCTTTTCTAAGGGATTACGGAAATGACTTCTCAAAAACAGATTGAAGCGAATAGACGAAGCGCCTTAAAATCCACCGGCCCTAAGACGCTGGAGACAAAAGCAATCGTATCCAAAAACGCCGTCAAGCATGGCCTGCTCTCGCGTCATATTGTTATTGAAGGTGAAAGCCAGGCTGAGTTCAATGATTTTCGTGCATCTTTGCTTGGTGACCTTAATCCTGTTGGTCCATTGGAGCAGCACCTTGCCGATCGCATTGTTGCATCTTTTTGGCGTTTGAATCGTGTCCGAAGGATAGAAGTTGAGTTGATTAACAATATGTCTATACCGGATGGTGACCTGTCAGGCAGGAGTCTTCCATTTTTAGTCAGGATTACCAAGACGTATGAGGGTAGTCCTGACCAGTTTGTGGACGAGCCTGTCTGTGAGGAACCGGTTTCCGAATCTGATTCTGATAAGGATAAGTTGCAGAAGCGCACATTAGGTGAGGTAATAAGGGTCGACCTTGCAGGTTCGAACATTCTAAGCAAGTTCCACCGGTACGAAGCTCATATCGACCGGATATTATACAGGGCCTTGCACGAGATCCAACGTCTCCAGTCTGCTCGCTATGGTGGGCCTGTATCAATACCTGCTGCCTTAGATCTGAATATCTCATAACGAAAATACAGTCCTACGGAACAAAGCCACAACTGGCAGCAAACAAGCGGGCAAACGATGTGGATTTAAAACATGGATATTGTTGGTTGGCAGTTTGTTTCAGGCAGGGCGAAAATAGAATGTTCCGACCTGTTTCGCTTAAAGATGGCACCGAAATTACCAAACAAAGCCATTTTAAAAACTAAATTAGCCATCCACCAACGATGTTTATATCCCACCTTCATTATAAAGGTCCATAACCTCGTCTCCCGACAAGGCCTTGTTAAATAT
>SDBT01007171.1_pt1 | contig 18399 bp, 11 predicted proteins | sample 2277101 | NCBI WGS metagenome assembly SDBT01 (sample SAMN10404973, study PRJNA504765) | marine sediment metagenome | isolation source: marine sediment core GS10_PC15, 103 cmbsf | place: Arctic Ocean: Southern Knipovich Ridge | collected 2010
ATTACTAAAACGTAAATAAAATCCATCTTCTCCATTATCATTTGCCTCATTATCCTCAAGTTCATTATCATCTGATGTTGAGAGATATATACCAATGTTATGATTATCATCTGCGGTATTCTCATTGATTTCATTATCGTCGCATCCACTCAAGTAGAACCCATTATTATCATTGTCATTGGCTTCATTGTCTTCGACTTTATTATCATCGCTGCTTGACATATAAATTCCACTGTCACCATTATCATTTGCAATATTATCTTTAATCCTAGAATTAGTACTAAAACTTAATTGGATTCCTTTAAATTGGTTATCGCTTGCGGTATTGCCTGTAATAACATTATTATCACCAGTGTTTATCCTTATTCCAGCATATTTATTACGCAATGCCGTATTCCCAGAAATAGTGAAAGAGTTACATCTATATAGATAAATACCATAATTATTATTATCATTTACTGTATTTCCGGAAATAGTATCACCAAGGCAATCCTTAAAATAGATTCCGTTATAATTGTTAGAAACGTAATTACTTGAAACGATATTATCACTACTACTATTAAAAATATATATGCCATAATTGTTATTATTAATGACATTATTATCTGTTATTCGAGTATATTCACCGTTCATGATATAAATTCCATTTTCATTTTCATAAATTTCATTATCTGATATGTTATTATTAGTTCCTTCAATCATCTTTATTCCATAATTTCCATTTCCATTAACTGTATTATTTACAAGAGTGTTATTTACGCTAGAATATAAGTGAATACCATAATCACTGTTATGTGAGACATTAATGTAAGCAATTGTATTGTTTACACTGTGATATAAGGAAATAGCGCCTGATGCATAAGAGATATTCAAATTTGTTATTAATGAATCATTACAATTAATAAGAATTATTTGTCCTGAATCCTTTGAAAAGTTAGAAGCTCCTAAATTAACTTCACCAAGATAATAATATAAACGCTTATCGTTAACATAATTGGTACTATCAATATTATTTGTGGCCATTTCTTCAAGAGATGCATCACTAATCTTGACTCCACAATCTGTCATATTATTTCCTAAAAGAGTATTGTTGAAGCTATTATCTAAAAAGATACCGTAATCTCCATTATTACTAGCATTATTTGTATTTAATGTGTTGTTGTTACTCATGGATAAGTGAATGCCTATATCAGTATTATACGTTGCATTATTATTTAAGACATTTGTGAAATTACTAAATGAAAGTACTATTCCATCTTCATTGTCATTTACGGCATTACTTGAAATATTATTATTATTACTATGTTCTAAATAGATGCCATTATTCGCATTTTCACTTACATTATTACTAGATAAAGAGTTATTATTACAATATGTTAAATGAATACCAATATCATTATTATTCGTTGCATTATTATCCAAGATTGTCGTATAATTACTAAATCTAAGATAAATACCCTTATCATTATTCTCTAAATTATTTCCCGAAATACTATTATTATTACATCCTTCTAAATATATACCATTTTCATTATTAGAGCAGTTATTATTGACTAAGGTCCCATTATTTGAATTGATCAACTTAATCCCGGCGTCTGAACTTGCTGTTCCCGAATTAAAAACAGTACAATTGTTAATTCTGAAATAGTATAAACTTGAGTTTTCAATAAGTATACCGGATCCAGACCCCCCAGCATTAATTGTCATATTTTCAAGAATATATGGATCACCTGCTAAACCATTACCACTCACCCATCTTAAACTCTTAGCATCAGTCCAATTGTCATTTACAATGTATATATGTGTAAAATTACTCCAGGAATCCGAAGATTTCACATTAGCAGAGACTTCATAGTTATCTTTATTGTTCTTGTTAATTGAAGTACCTTCAATATTGTTGTTGTAAAGTATACAAGAAAATATAAATGTAAATCCTAAAAATCCTAATGTTAATTTTCTTTTTGTAGATCTTTTCAATTTTGCTCAAAGATTTGAATTATTAGATATGTTATTCTATTCAATAAATATTTAAAACTTAACTAAAAATTATTGAAAGTCTCTCGAAATCTCTTTAAAGGATGTTTTTTCTAAAACTTGAGACATTTTTTTCAACCTAATGCCTTCTTAGAATTGGGGGATTCCTTAAAAAAAAGAGTGATATCTAAATACGTTATTTTTTGCGTGAAAGACCGATTTCACGATCTTCATATTGTGTAAATATCTAACTTAATCCTTGGATGCTAATAATTAAACGAAAACTAACTAAAATTTTGAAATCTTACAATTTAAAGCTTCTTACTTCAAATAAGAATAATTTTAAATATTTTAGAAGTAAATTTGTATTTAATTATAACAAATTAAAAATAAAAATGAAAAAAAATGAGTGAAGAACCTAAAAATCTCAAAAAAAAAATGTTGTTTGGTCTCAGTGCCTTTCCTGATCAACTTACATACCAAGCTTTTACTGTATTAGTATTTACATTTTACTTTGCTGTTGTGGGGATTAACATTTTCTATATGTGGATGGCATTTGTCGCATGGGGTATATGGAACGCAGTCAATGATCCAATGTTAGGGGCGTTATCAGATCGTACTAAACACCGAGGAAAATTGGGAAAAAGAAAATTTTATCTTGTAATTTCTATTATTCCATTGTGTTTAATGATGATATTCCTTTTTACAGTTCCACCTCAGATTGAGTTTATCTACTTCGTAATCATAATATTCCTTTTTGAATTTGTATATACTCTCTTTGATGTAAATGTAAATGCTATCTTCCCAGAGCAATTTCCGAACGAAAAAGAAAGAGCGTCTGTTAACATGTTCATTAAAGTTTTTACTCTTTTAGCCGTAATAATTGCTTCGGTTGTCCCTACGCTTATCATCTCTCCTATGGTCCCTTTAACAAATTCACCAGCGGAAGTTGCTCGCATTAAATCAATGTACATAAACGCCGGAATTGTGCTGGCTGTTATTTGTTTTGTACTTGGATTACCTTTCATATTACGTGGAATAGATGAAAAAGAAGAATCAGTAGAACATTTCGAAAAACGACCTGAATTCTTTGAATCGCTGAAATTTACATTAAAAAATAAAACATTCGTAAAATTTACCATAGCAAATACAATGATCTGGTATTGTTTTAGCGTTTTGCTCACTGCCTTTCCTTTATATGCGGTATTTGTATTAGGAATAGAAGGAGAATCATTTCTCATTGGAATAATATTAATGATAGCTCTTCTATCTGGGGCTTTATTTATACCTGTCCATAGAAAAATCGGTGCCAAAATTGGAATGAGAAATGGATTGATGCTTGGATTAGGCGTTTGGATAGTCACTTTATTACCGCTGGCATTTTTATCTGAAGGAGATGCTGTTTGGGCTATGATTGCTTTTGGTGCAAGTGGATTTGGTTTATCTGCAGCACTATTCTACATAGATGTACTACATGCAGATATAATTGATCAAGATTCGCTTAAATTTGGGGTCAAAAGATCAGCAAGTTACTATGGCATAAACGCGTTAATTCATAGAATTTCGACTATTTTATCAATAACTACAATTGCCCTTGTATTTACAGGGGCTGGATGGGCCGGTTATGATCCAAATCCGGGTGTTAATGTTATAATAGGATTAAGAATGTTAATGTTCTTATTTCCCGCATTAGCGCTAGTAATAGCTATTCTTTTCTGGAAGTCTTATGAGCTCCATGGTGATACTCTGGATAAGATGAGAGCAGAACTCGCAAAACATCCCGAGATAAAATAATTGTATTTGTGTTTAATATTTCAATTTTTTTATTTTTTTATTTTTTTGAAATATAAGTTAAAATTTTAGTCAATAAAATATCGAATTAAAAAATCTTTTTCAATAATTAAAACCTTATAAATTACTAGAAATTTAGAAAATTTGAAGAAAATTCAATATGGAAATTTTTGGGTGAATAATTATAAAAGAATTTGAAGGAAAGGTCGCTGTTATTACCGGTGGGGGGAGTGGGATTGGACGCTCTTTAGCCCATGCTTTTGCCAAGCGCGGAATGAAAATTGTAATAGCGGACATAGATGAAGAAGCTCTAAATAACGTATCACTAGAACTAAAAGAAATGGGAACCGAAGTGATATCTTTAGTTGTGGATGTGAGTGATCCTGACCAGGTTTCTCGTTTCGCAGATGCTTCATATGAACACTTTGGAAAGGTTAACATACTCTGTAATAATGCGGGCGTAGCCACAAGTGGTCCAATGCAGTTATTAACGGTGAAGGATTGGAATTGGGTGCTTGGTGCTAATCTCTTTGGCGTGATTTACGGTATTAAATTCTTTTTGGGAGGTATGTTAAATAGTAAAGAACCTTGTCATATTATAAATACTGCCTCTATAGCGGGGCTTATAGCAACAGATTCCGGTCCTTATACTGCTTCAAAATTTGCTGTTGTGGCAATGAGTGAATTATTAAAACAACAATGTCTTAATACGAATGTTTCTGTTTCGGTTCTTTGCCCCGGTTATGTCGTAACAGATATTATAAAAAATATGGAAACCTTTAAACAATCTCAAACTGAAATATACAAGCCAACTCCCGAAATGGAATTGATGGCGAAACCGTTTATGGATCTTGTTGAAAAGTTGTTCTATTCTGGAATGGATCCTGATATGGCAGCAGAAATGGTGGTTAAAGCAATAGAAGAGGATATTTTCTATATTATTACCCATCCTGAATTTCTACCTATTATTAAAGCTCGATTTGAGAAAATGGAATCTGATACAGTAAAATTAAATGAATGTTTAGGGAACTCCGCAGAATGCCTCGAAGTATTAAATGAAGATGCTTTAACAACAAAGACTTATGAACACAAAACACCTGCTTTTTCTATTTCCTATCCAAGTGATTGGACACAAGTAAATCCTGTTCCGACTCCTGTTTTAAAACAAATTTTCTTGGCCTTAGCGGTTCCCAACTATGGATTATCTATCAGCGTCTCAAAGAAATCGCAAGGAATGCTATTAGAAAATACCTCAAAAAAGTTGGTACGTTATTTAAAAACGATTGGGAAAGAGATTAATATAATTACAAGTAAACAAACAAAATTGAAAGATGGTACTCCCGCTAATGAGACTGTTATCGAATACCTTCGAACAGGTTTTCTTAAGTCCAAAATTCTCTGTATCGCTGTATTTAGTGATAATAGGGTAATTCGCGTAATTATATCCTCTGGAGCTAATTGTTATAGCGAAGAACTTAAAAAAATTGCATATTCTCTGGAACTTAAATAATAAGATATAACACTAAATACCGCAATTAAGTTTGGCTAAAAAAGTAATAAAAACTATTTTATTACCCAACGTAAAGGTTGGTTAGGGTTGCTTAAGTGAGTGAAATTAAAAATAAAAAAAAAAGAAATAATTTTAAAATTTAGGGTTTAACTTATTCAACTTTCGTCAAATCAGTTGCTTTAGTTTCTGGCAGTTTTTTTATTACTATTATAAGTGCGACTAAGCATCCTGGAACAGTTGATATGATAAATACAGTCTCGAAACTTAACCAAAGTACCATTATGGAAAAGAATATCACAAAAGCTGCTATTAGCACATAAGCAAATAATAAACTGAAAATTGAAACAGTTCCACGATATTGAGTTGGCGTTAGTTCATTAACCATAGTACCAGTAGTAGTAGGAGTTAACCATATTGAATAAATGAACAATCCATAGAAAAGCCCTGTAATGATAACATTGCCCAGACTGATGGTGAGAAGACATAAGATTAAAAATACTGGAGCACAAATAAGAGTTGTATATAATCCAGCCTTACGTCCGATTTTATCGTTAATTCTACCTATCATTATGCCAAATGGGATACTAATCAAATAGCGAATAATATAAATAATATTCACTTCATTGAATGTAAAATTTTGGGACATAAACGGTTCCCAGTACGATCTTGCCACCATTCCACCCACAACACCTAGGATCGATACTATCAAAATCATAACTATAGTTCTAAAGTTATTAAGTTTGAATACGCTCTTCATAGATTTAGCAAAACTTTCTTTTTCGGGAAATTTTTCAGGATTAGCTGCTTTCCGAGCTTTCATCGTTAAGTAAATACTGGATTCTTTAAGTGTGAAAATGGCTAATATTGTTACAATTATTCCTCCTATAAATGTTAAAAAGTATAGTACCCTCCAGTTAGGATTAGCGCCCGACATGAATAAGAAACGCATAAATATAACTAGTAAAGCTCCTAATAAACCCATTATCATAACTGACGTTACAAATTGGCTACGTTTTTCTGGTGGACATTCTTCGTTCATAAGTAACATTTGTATATCGGCAGTCAAAAATACAGCACCTAATATTGCACCTATATAAAACGTCAAAAAATCCTGGGAAATAATTGTGATAATAGCACCTAAGGTCATCCCAATTATATTAATGATTAATGCTGGTCTCCTGCCATACCGATCAGCAATAAATCTAACTGCCAATCCAAGGATGAAAAAAAGAGATAATAACGCCATTGATGCTCCATATATAGCATAGGCTTCATTTTCAGGAACTCCTCTGGAGATAAAGAATTCGTCCACAACGAAAGAGGCAACTAAAGGTCCCGCGTTTGATGTAAAAATATCAATTATGTTCATCAAGCCCAATATAAAGAGAGTATAATAGGTGTATTTTTTTGTATAAGACACTTTGTTTTCTTCTGTCATTTTTTTCACGATTATTTGTTGTAAATTTTTAGATAAAAAACTTATAAGTTTAGTTACTATTCAGAAGTTTATATATTTATAAATTATCATAAAAATAATAAAAATGTCTAAGGATGAAAATAAGCTCGGAATTAATATCTTACTGATAACAACCGATGAACAAAGATTTGATACGCTTGGTTGTAATAATAATCCCTATATCAAAACACCAAATCTCGATCGTCTAGCCACAGAAGGTATTAATTTCATAAATCATACATGTTCTTCTCCAATCTGTACTCCTTCTAGAGCATCCATTCTTACAGGGCAGTATTGTAGGACTCACGGAGCTTGGGATGTGGGTTATACATTGGGTAAAAACCCAGATGGATTAGCAGAACGATTATTCGAAGAGGGTTATATTTGTGGTATTTTTGGAAAGGGACATTTTGAACCAGAATTAAGTAATTTTGTGGAGAACATGAATCACAATGAAAGATACTATGGATTTTCTGAATTTCAATTAACAGAAGATAACTTAATTGGAGGTTATCTTAATTGGGTTAAAGAATATCATCCTAATTACTACAATTATGCGTTAAAACTTGGAAATGAGAGTACAAGCGCTCCATACGTTGATTATGGTGAGCCGATGCGAGACGAGGGTCGTATTAAGGCCGTATTTACTTCTGAAATCCCTGAAAATGTGCATCAGACGGCATGGATTACAGATAAAACTATAGATTTCATTAAAGAAAACGCTGGAAAAAAAAAACCATTTTTCGCGTGGTGTTCTTATGTGGATCCTCACCATCCTTGGACTCCTCCAGAGCCTTTCGCCTCAATGTATGACCCAGAAAAACTTCCGGTGCCACAAAGAAAGCAAGGTGAAGAAAAATATTTACCACCATTTTATTTTTATGCAAAAGATCTTCCTGATTCTGAATTACAGCGAATGTGCGCAGCTTATTATGGGATGATATCCCATATAGATCATCACATAGGGCGAATTGTTAAAACTCTTGAAGAAATTAACCAATTAGAAAGTACCATTATAATCTTTACTAGCGATCATGGAGATTATAACGGAGATCACGGACTTATACGGAAAATATTTTTCATGTTTGATAATATCTTAAAAGTGCCTTTTTTAATCAGACTTCCAAATCAAGTACATGCGAGAACAATTTATAGAGGAAATACTCAACACGAAGATATTATTCCAAGTCTTTTAGAATATTTAAATATTCAAATTCCAGATGGCATTCAAGGTGAATCTTTTGCTTCAGTCTTATCCAATGGAGTAAATGGTAAATCAAGAGAATATTCTTTTTTTGAATATTACAAAATTGCTGTAGGGGTCAGCAAGGGTTTTTGGAAGTTGATATATTATCCGCCAAAAAACTGGCCTTGGAAGAGAGTTCCACAAATAGAAAACACTGAAGAAGTGTTTCAAATTGCGTCTTTACCGAAACGTGGTAATGGATTCGTATTAACTAATTCAGAAAAAGATCCACTCGAGTATGATAATCTTATTGGAAACGAGGAGTATATAAATATTGAAAGTGAATTAAAACAAGCACTTTTCACATGGCTATTAGATACACCCTTATATTACCCTGAAAAACCATACCACTGGTAACATTAATTATCAATTAGTTAGTTCTATTGATAGTTCAATAAATTCTTTAAATAGCAAAAAAAATAGGAAGATAATTCTTATTTATCCTTTTTTGATCTTACAAATTTCTTATCTTTATTTATGTAGTAAACCCAAGCATTTCGAGACATTAGACAATAATCATTTTTCGCCAGGATTTTTAATAGTTTAATACGAAACTTCCTCGCTTCAACATTTTCTGGATCTGCTTGAATTAAGACATCTAAGATTTCTAATGCTAATTGTGCCTGATTTTGGTCTAAGAGGTCTTGCGCTCTTTTTAAAATTTTACCAGAGTCTCCTATAAGCTTGAACAACTCCCTCATGACCTCTTTTTCGGGTCTTGGTAGGAGATGAGCAGGATTATTATCAAAATAACCATGATACCATCTATATACATTAAAAGTGAAGAATTCTGGTCTGGAATATGCAGGCGCTAAGTAGGGATTATTTTTAAGATGATCGGGAATTTTCACTTTATGTATCATTTCAGTAATATGTAACCCCTCGTTAATGTATTTTACCACTTGGTCATGTAAATTTCGAATAACTTCGATATTTGCGTCTAAAGCTTCACGAGCTTCTTCCCCTTTATACATTACGCTTGCCCCACTGCAAAAAACATATTCTGGGTTTAATGCTTGAACTTCCTCAAGAGTTTTAGCCCAATCTAATGCAAAACGGGTCGGTTTCCATGGATTTCCTATATTGGGAAAATTTCTACCAATAATAAGATCACCTATAAAAGCAGCCTTAAGTTCAGGAACATACACCCAGACTACATCATCAGTTTCAGCACGGGCAGTATGAAGCTCAAATGTCTTATCCCCTAATTTTATTGTCATATCCCCTAAAAAAGTTTTTGTAGGATACACAAATTTCCAAGGCATTACAACATCAGGAATATTGAATTGAACTGCTGATATATGAGCTCGATAAGGAGCAAGCATTTTATACCTATCTAATCGATCTGGTAAATATTTACTTGCAATAACCTCAGTTCCGTCATCCATAAATTCGCTAGCACCCATAATATGATCCATATGTCCATGGGTGTATATTATATACTTGATTTTGTCAGTAATTTGTTCTCTAGCTTTTTTTGCTGCACCACGGCTTATAAGGGTATCAATAACTACAACCCCATCAGTCGTATCAATCCATGCACATCCCGCAATTGGTAATATAGCAGTATGAACGTCTTTTAGAGGATTTTTAAATTGGACCTTCTGTCCCGTTATAACTTGAATACCTGACATAATTTACAACTACGAATTATTGTTTAATTTGTTTTCTATTATTGTGAATTTATGAATTCTTTGTCTTTGTCAATAAAATAAACCCACGCATTACGAGACATTAGACAGTAATCATCAGCAGCTAATTTTTTTAACAGTTCAATACGTAATTTTCGCGCTTCAACATTTTCTGGATCTGCTTGAATTAAGACATCTAAGATTTCTAGTGCTAGTTGTGCTTGATTTTGTTCTAAGAGGTCTTGTACTCTTTTTAAAATCTTTTCTGAGCCCCCTATAAGCTTGTAAAGTTCCTCCATCACCTCTTTTTCTGGTCTTGGTAGGAGATGAGACGGATTGTTATCAAAATAGCCATGATACCAGCGATATACGTTAAACACAAAAAATTCTGTTCTGGAATATAATGGTCTTATATAAGGATTCTTTGCAAGGTGATCAGGTAGTTTTATTTCATGAATCATTTCAGTAATATGTGTTCCTTTATTGATATGGTCAACAACCTGGTCATGAAGTGAGTGTATGGCTTCTATGTTATAATCTAAAATCTTTAGTGCTTTACTTCCCTTATAATAGAAACCAGCACCGTTACAAAATAAGTGTTCGGGATTAAGAGCTCTTACATCTTCTAACGCTTTAGCCCAATCTAATGCAAATCGAGTAGGTTTCCATGGATTTCCTATATTTGGTAAACCTGCTATTATAAGGTCTCCTATAAACGCAGTTTTAAGTTCAGGAACATACACCCACACTGCATCATCAGTTTCAGCTCTTACAGTATGAAGTTCAAAGGTTTTTTCTCCAAGCTTGAGTGTCATGTCACCTAAAAAGGTTTTAGTGGGATACACATAATCAGCTGATCTAACATCTTCCGGAACATTAAATTGTACAGCTGTTACATGTCCACGATGAGGAGCAAGCATTTTATACTTATCAAATCTATCCGGTAAATATTTACTCGCGATAATTTCTGGATTATCCCTCAAAAATGCTGCAGCACCTCCAACATGATCTCCATGACCATGCGTATAAATAATATATTTTATCGTCCCATTAATTCTTTTGAATACTTGTTTTCCGGCATCAACTCTCGATAAAGTGTCTATAAGTACGACTCCCTCAGTAGTCTCAACCCAACCACAACCGGCTATTGGTAATCGAGCGGTATGAACGTCCTTTATTGGATTAGTAAAACTAGCATTTGGAGCTCCTAAAATTCGAGTTCCTTTAATTTCACTCATTATTAATACTCCTATTTATAATTATTTTATAAAAAGAATTTACTTTATTATTAAAAGATATTTTCCTTTTAGATTTTATATAGTTTTTCCCATATAATCTCGATATAAAGATAATGTAATATGATAAACTAAAAAAAAATAAATTTGAAACAAACATTCTGATAGATATTATGAAAAAAATAGAATTTCCAAAAGGATTCATTTGGGGCGCTGCGACTTCAAGCTATCAAATAGAAGGGGCGTGGAATGAGGATGGAAAAGGAGAGAGTGTTTGGGATGTTGCGTCGCACACTAAAGGATTAGTAAGGAAAGGTGATACAGGTGATATAGCGTGTGATCATTATCATCGTTATAAGGAAGATATCCAGTTAATGAAAAAAATTGGTCTTAATTCTTATCGATTTTCAATATCATGGCCTCGTATTTTTCCAACCGGAAGAGGAGAAATAAACTCTAAAGGGGTTGCTTTCTATGATAATTTAATTAATGAATTAATCGCAAATGATATTGAACCATGCGTTACACTCTATCATTGGGATTTACCGAATGAACTTCAGAAGATTGGAGGCTGGGAAAGCAGAGAAGTGGTTGATGCGTATGTTGAATATGCTAAATTTATGTTTGATCACTATGGAGATAGGGTTAAATTTTGGATTACTTTTAATGAACCTTTAGTATTTACAGTTTGGTTTTATGTATCCGGGCTCTATAACGGGATAAGGAATATAAAAAAAGGGTATGTAGCATCGCAATTAGTTAATGTTGCTCATGCTAAAGCTGTTGCTGCTTATAGATCCTCTCAATATCCAGATGGAAAAATCGGGATTACTCTCAATTTGAGTATGGTATATCCTAAATCTGATACACCTTTGAATAAACAAGCTGCTCAAGTTATAGATGGATTATATAATCGTTGGTTCCTCGATCCCGTATTGAAGGCATCATATCCTAAGGATACTTTTACATTTCTAGAACAAAAATTTGATTTAACACCAGTTCCAGAAGAAGATTTGAAATTGCTCAAAGAGAATCCAATAGATTTCTTAGGCATTAATAATTATTCCTGTATGAGAGTAAGTGCTAAAAAACCGGAAGATCTGGGTCATATTGGCAAACTAATAAAAAGGCAGGTAATAGAGGGGCGAGAATATTCGGAAATGGGATGGGAAGTGTGTCCCGAGGGATTTTATGACCTTTTAATGAGAATAGATAAAGACTATAGTCACCCTCTTCTTTACATTACAGAAAATGGCACAGCATGTAAGGATGAAAATATGGTTGAAGAAATCGTACAAGATGATGATAGAAAAGGGTATTTAAAGCATTATTTAGAAGCAGCTCAGAGGGCAATAAATGATGGTGTTAATCTAAAAGGATACTTTGCCTGGTCATTAATGGACAATTTTGAATGGATGGAAGGTTATTCAAAACGATTTGGACTTATTCGAATCAATTTTGACACTCAAGAAAGAATATGGAAAAAAAGTGCTCTTTGGTATAGTGATGTCATTAAGAACAATGGTTTTGATATTGATTAATAATCAATATTCTTCTTTTTTTCTTCTCATAAACGCGTAGTTCGCTAAATGAGGAGTGGGCTTTCCGCGAATTTGAATGGTTTTTAATTCATCTATTTCAAAATAAGGTTCGAAAAGCTCTTTCATTTCAATTTCAGAAGAAAAATATAAAGTAGTTCCTATTGGTGTTTTTCTAATTTTACCTTGACCTCCGAAATAGGGATCTTTCTCACTAAAACTAACAGACATGTATCTCCCATTGGTTTTGAGTAATTTGAATACCTGTTCAACATAGATTTGCCTTTTCTCGGGAGAAATATGATGCAATAATTCCCAATCATAGGCAAATTCATAATTATTTCCGACATCACCTAAATCACCAAGTAAGTTTGTAGCAAAAAACTTACATCCAACATTTTTCTCTTTTGCATTTTTCTTAGCAATTTCTATAGCTACAGATGATATATCAATCCCAGTTACTGTAAATCCTTTCGTTGCGAGATATATCGAGTAATTTCCGATCCCACACCCTAAATCAATAGTTTTGCAGGGTTTCACAATCCCCTTATTAACTAATTCAATTAAAATTGCTGGTGGAGTATCATAAATCCATGGAATATTTTTTAAAGGTAAATCTCTGTAAATTTTATTAATATCATCTTGCGTCATTCGTATACCCCCTTTAATTTCAAAAATTATAGTTCTTATAAAGTATAACTGAAAACTATAATCTTCGTTATTATATCTTTATTATATCTTTATTAGAATTACTAAATTCAATTAATTATTATAAATAAGTTGTCTTAATATAAAAATTCAAATTCAAGTGAAAGGATATATTGAAACCTTTTTCATTATTGATAAAACCGGCCTCAGCGGACTGCAATCTAAGATGTGAATATTGCTTTTATATTGATCATTTGGAAAATTTAAAAAGTACCCCTCGCATGTCTGATGAAGTCCTTGAAATCATGATAGCAAGTTATATGGGCACAAATCAAAATAATAATTATGCTTTCGGATGGCAAGGAGGAGAGCCTACAATAATGGGATTAGATTTTTTCAAAAAAGCTGTTCAACTCCAAAGAAAATACGGCCCACCTGGTGCGACAGTAAGTAATGGCCTTCAAACAAATGGAACACTCATTACTGAGGAGTTTGCTAAATTTTTGGGAGAATATAAATTTTTACTGGGAGTAAGTCTTGATGGTCCTGAATATCTGCATGATTATTATAGGAAAACGATTGGTCTCACCCCAACTCATTCTCTTGTCATGCGTGGTATCGAGCATCTTAACCGGCATAAAGTAGATTTTAATATACTAACTTTAGTTAATAATAAGACAGTTAAAAAAGCTAAGGAAATTTATCAATACCATAAATCACATGGCTTTTTCTTCCATCAATACATACCTTGCGTTGAATATGATGCTAATAATAAGCCTCTTCCTTGGTCAATAACCGGAGAGGAATGGGGGGCTTTTCTGTGTGACTTGTTTGACGAATGGATTAAAGAAGATGTAAAAAAAATATCTATTCGATTATTTGATTCAATTGTGGAATATTTAGTTTATCACCAATACAACGTATGCTATATGAACAATGATTGCTGTCAGTATTTCGTTGTTGAATATGACGGTGGAGTCTATCCTTGTGATTTTTTTGTACGAAATGATCTTTTAATAGGCAATGTGAAAACTGGTAAGTGGGATGAATTTCTAGAATCTCCAGTGTATAAACGTTTTGGACGCCAAAAAATGAAATGGAATCAATTATGTAAGTCATGCCCTTATATTAATATGTGTCATGGAGATTGTCAAAAGTTTCGTATTGGAGGTCCTAGTTCACCTCGACTATTAAGTGTTTTATGTAGCGGCTGGAAAAGATTTTATACTCATATTCAACCTAAATTTGAAGAGCTTGCTGAACAGGTAAAAAAAATGTATAATTCAAATTTACCAATAGCTAAAATTAGTAGTAAAAGGATTGGAAGGAATGAATTATGTCCGTGTGGAAGTGGAAAAAAATATAAAAACTGTTGTTTCAAACAAAATTAGAAGAATTTGCAAATTCTTAAGCAGTATAGGCTATTCGTAAGCTCACCTTATCATTTATAACATTAATAAAGTATTGTATATTTACTTATGCAATCTTAACACATTTACTCATTTTTTCATTCTAACTCATGAAAGTTATTTTAATATGGTTTGACACATTAAACAGACGTTTTTTACCTCCTTATGGGTGTGATTGGGTTCATGCTCCTAATTTTAAAAGGCTTGCGGAAAAAACTGTGACTTTTGACAATTGTTATGTCGGAAGTCTTCCATGTATGCCCGCACGAAGAGAGCTCCATACTGGAAGATATAATTTTCTCCATCGGAGTTGGGGCCCTATAGAGCCATTTGATGAATCTATGCCTGAAATTCTGAAAGAAAAGGGGATCTATAGTCATCTTGCAAGTGATCACTACCATTATTGGGAAGATGGAGGTACTAATTATCACAATAGATATACAACCTGGGAAATTATTCGCGGACATGAGGGAGACATGTGGAAAGGTCAAGTAAAAGATCCAGAAATCCCTGAACATGTTGAAACATATAAAGATGTATTCCCTGGATGGAGGCAAGATTGGGTAAATCGACAATACATGCAAAAGGAAGAAAAACTACCTCAAGCAAGAACTTTCAAAAAAGGTATAGAATTTATCCAGACAAATCATATGGAAGATAATTGGTTTCTACAGATTGAAACGTTTGACCCTCATGAGCCTTTTTTTACACCGCAGAAATATAAAGATTTATATAAACACGATTATGACGGACCACATTTTGATTGGCCTGATTATATACCCGTTAAAGAATCTGAAGACCAGGTAAATCATTGTCGTATGGAATATGCAGCATCAGTGAGCATGTGTGATTATTATCTAGGTAAAGTACTAGATATTATGGATGAAAAAGACATGTGGAAGGATACTATGCTCGTTGTTACCACTGATCATGGATTTCTTCTAAGTGAAAAAGATTGGTGGGGTAAGGCAGTACAACCAATATATAATGAAATTGCACATATACCATTATTTATTTGGGATCCCAGATCTGGAAAAAAAAATGAGCGAAGAAGCGCTCTTGTTCAAACAGTTGATTTAGCACCAACATTTCTGGAGTATTTTGAAATTAAAAGGCCCAGAAAAATGGAAGGTAAGGTTTTAAAAGATACAATAAACACTGATGTAAAAATAAGAGATGCTGCTCTTTTCGGCTATCATGGCCAACATGTAAATATAACAGACGGAAGATATGTATATATGAGAAGTCCTATTCCACTAAATTTTCCTCTTTATGAATATACGCTCATGCCAACGCACATGCGGAATATGTTCTCTGTAAATGAATTAAAAACTATGGAATTAGCAGAACCTTTTTCATTTACAAAAGGGTTAAAAACCATGAAAATTGAATCCAATTATCTTATTGGCAGTTCTTATATCTATGGGACTCTTCTTTTTGATCTTAAGGATGACCCAAACCAAGAGAAGCCCCTAACTGATGAAGAGCTTGAAAGACGCATGATAAAACTATTAGTAGCAGAACTGAAGAAAAGTGATTCTCCTATTGAACAATATGAACGTCTTGGAATTCCCATCGATGGCGAAGTTACCAAAGAACATTTAAAAATTAATGAGAAGTATGCCGGAGTCAAAGAAAAAATAGGCGATACGGAAATAACATGGGTGAAAAAAGGAAAGAGCTCGTATTACCTCTTTCTAACTGTTGTTCCTAGAAATCTTCAAAAATCACTTGTAGCAGGTATTGAAAAGGCAATTAATCAAGGAAATATACAAGAAGTTGATGAAGATATTATATTGGAAATAATGGGAAAAATAATGCCTCCAAATTTAAAGCCATTTCTTGTACTGATAAAAGATATCATAAAGAAAAAGGCAAAATAAATTGAGTAAATTTTACTCTTAATCTTTTTTATTTTTTTTACTTATTCTTGTATTAATTAATTCCTTTATAATGCCTCCATGCTTATTAGAATTATGTCGTGGTATATAAGACCACAATTAAAAGATAATTCATGGAAAAAAATATACTGTAAAAATATGATTTCTCAGTTTTCCTCGATTATAAACGGCATGTTGGATAGGATAAAAATGGATCACGATCTAGATTTCCAAATCTTGACCGAAAAGAATAAATAGGTGATTAAACAATGCTTTATTATAGATCATCAAAATAACTCACCATGATAATAATTCTATATAAAATTAAGCCCAGTGTTTACCAAACTCAATTGACGGACTTTATCGGATTAAGAGCTATTGAGAAATACGACATGAATGTCCCTAAAGATTACAGAGTCGCTCGAAAAAGATTTCGATGGATTTCGATACATCCCACTTGGGGGAAGCATATTAAGAAAACTAAGAGCAACCCTCCCAAATCACAAAAAAGGATTCAAGACTTTATCAATTGGGTTCCTAAAAGACAAGAGCACTACATTTATCGGTTTCCAAGGGTTAAAATACCTCGTTTTGAAACCTTTGGGTTTAATACGATCTCTAAAATGGAATGGGACATGCATCGATATCTCAAAGGATTTGATGGATTTTTTGAAAACTTGTTTGAATTTAATGATTTTAGTTACTTTCAAGAATTACAAGGTACTTTAGAGAACGATGGGGTGTCCTTTAAGAACATGTTTATTGAAGATGTAATTGCTTATGAATTGCTTCGCATCAACTTGGGATTCAAGAATTACAAGGGAATTGAAAAGATGGGACGGTTTATGAGATATCCATCATTATTTAGCATAACTCATGACTACGAATTCTTTCCCAATGCTGCTGATCTTAGTTATGTTTTAACGCGAATTCCATCAGAAGCCCTGTTTGAGTTTTTCCAACTATTGGTGCAAGAATGCGTGGATCATGAGATAATTGTTCCAAGAATTCTGATTTGGGACGGTCAATTCATACGTTCCAATTGTAACAATAATAAAGACAAAAAAAGTCATGTTTATAGCGATCCTGATGCGGGCTATTGTCGTCATAATGGTATTAAGAAGGAAGTTGGGTATGATCCCGGAATATTATATGCTCACTGCTTTAATAGGTGGTTTCCCATATATTTCAAGATGTTTGCGGGAAATCGGAACGATATTCTTGCGTTTAGGGAAACCATGCACGGATTTTTTCAGACAACAGAGTATGATTGGCAGATACTCGTTGCTGATTCTGGACCATATTCTCTGCAAAACATGAAAAATATGCAGCATCATGGGCTAGTACCTATTATTCGAGCAAGAAAGAACCTTAAAACCCACCCCATTAGGGAGTTAAAAAAGGATTTCTATTTTAATACAGATTTTATTCCAGAAAAGTGGTCAGATGAGCTCTTCCTTAAACTATATAGCTTTCGACCCATGATTGAGCAAGGAAACTCATACAATAATACATATTATAACGCTTCTCGGATGAATACGCGGGGCATAGAAGCAGCAATTAAACTTCGCACCTTGATTTACATATTAGAGCTTCTAAAAGCACTCACCGCTTATAAATTAGGACGCCCAGACTTAATTATGAAGCCTACTGCTTTCGAAAATTCACGGCATTTTAATTTTCAAATGATGCTTCCCTCCATGGCGAGAGATTCAGGATTTATTTTCTTTAATTCTAAGGAAGAACTCAACCGACTAATTAAAAATCGATATAGATTCTAGTTCTATCTCTTAGAATCAAACAGAAAAATAGAAAAAAATAAAAGAATTAAAAGTTAAAATTTACTCAATTAATTATTTTTCTTACTCATTTAACTACAAGAAAGGGGTTGTGGTAAAACTTTAACTGAGTAGAAAGTTTTATATAATAGTTAAATAAAATGTATTTCGGTTAATTTTATAGATGAATGATCAATTATAAAATAACCCCTTTTTTTATCTTCTTACACAATAATCCCCCTTTCTAATAAATCAGCACATTCTGTAAGTTTTAGATTGTTCATTAAAAAGTCTCCCCTCACT
>SDBT01007172.1_pt1 | contig 18399 bp, 14 predicted proteins | sample 2277101 | NCBI WGS metagenome assembly SDBT01 (sample SAMN10404973, study PRJNA504765) | marine sediment metagenome | isolation source: marine sediment core GS10_PC15, 103 cmbsf | place: Arctic Ocean: Southern Knipovich Ridge | collected 2010
CAATAGATTAAAAAAGGAAAGGGTAAATGTTGAATATGCCTTCAGCGAGGTCTTTAAAAAATATAGCCAGATTTTTTCCAGAATAGATGATGAGTATTTAAAAGAAAGAATCAGCGATATTACCGATGTCGGTAAAAGAGTATTGCGGCATTTATTGGGAAGGCAGAGGCGTACGCTGGCCAATCTGGCCATTGAAAGGATCGTGGTGGCCTATGACCTTTCACCTTCAGATACTGCCTTGATGCGCAAAGAAAAGGTCATTGGCTTTATTACTGAAATAGGAGGACGGACTTCTCATACCGCAATTATGGCCAGGGCGCTGGAAATTCCGGCAGTAGTTGGGTTGGGAAATATAAGGAATCAGATTAGGTCTGATGATACTCTGATTATTGATGGTAGCGAGGGAGAGGTAATTGTAGCTCCTGATCGAGCAACTATTGAGCATTATCAGCAGAAAAGAGATAAATTCTCCAAGTTTATAAAAGGGCTTGATAAATTAAAAAAACTTCCCGCCCAGACTTTAGATGGTCACCAGATAGAACTGGCCGCCAACATAGAGTTACCCGACGAAATTTCTTCAGTAATCGCCCATGGAGCAGATGGAGTAGGGCTATATCGAACAGAATTTTTTTACATGAACCGGGAAGATTTGCCTACCGAGGGAGAACATTTCCAGGCTTATCGCCGGGTAGCCGAAGAAATCTTTCCTCATTCGGCAATTATCAGGACATTAGATTTAGGAGGAGATAAGTTTTTGTCCCACCTAGAAATTCCCCGGGAGATGAATCCCTTTTTGGGTTGGAGAGCAATCAGATTTTGCCTGGCCCGGCCGGATATTTTTAAGATCCAGCTCCGGGCAATTCTGCGGGCAAGTGCCTATGGAAGATTGAAGATTATGTATCCAATGATTTCCGGCTTGGAAGAATTGAAGGCAGCCAATAAGATACTGGAAGAGGTAAAAGAAGATCTTCGGCAAACAAAGGTGTCTTTTGATGAAGAAATGGAAATAGGGGCAATGATTGAAATACCTTCCGCCGCCCTTACCTGTGATATATTAGCCAAAGAAGTTGATTTCTTTTCTATCGGGACTAATGACCTGATTCAATATTGCCTGGCGGTGGACAGAGCTAATGAAAAGATTGCCTATCTTTATGAGCCGACCCACCCAGCTATTTTGCGGCTGCTTAAAAATATTGTTGATGCTGCCCACAATGCCGGCATCTGGGTAGGGTTGTGCGGGGAAATGGGCGGTGACCCGGTTATGACCATGCTTCTTCTGGGATTAGGCCTGGATGAATTAAGTATCAGCGCTTTAAGCATTCTGGAGATAAAGAATGTAATCAGGTCGGTGAGCTTAAAGGAGGCACAGCAGATAACTGAGCACGCGCTTAATTTGTCGTCGGCAAAAGAGATAAAGGAATTCGTTGCCGAGAAGGTTAAGAAAATACTACCGAAAATGACATATCGGTAAATGGCAGGGATATAAAAAAATAAAACGCGGACTTTAATAATAGACGAGATAGCCTAAAAAGACAAATGAAAAAACTGGACGATATTCAAAAAATATCCCAAATTGACAAATCAAATCTCAGGCAATTGCTGTTTGATTTTCCTGAACAGTGCCGGGAGGCAAAAGAAATCGGCAAAGGGGCAGATTTTCCCTCCGGATACAGAGAGATTAACAATATTGTTTTTACCGGACTTGGCGGTTCGGCAGTAGGAGGAGACCTGCTTCGGGCTTATTTAGCAAATGAGGCCAGGGTACCGATAGTTGTTAACAGGAATTACAGTATTCCCGAGTTTGTAGATTCTGATACCCTGCTGGTTGTCTGTAGTTATTCCGGGAATACCGAGGAAACCATTTCTGCCTTTGAAAAAGGACTAAAAAAGAAGGCCAAAATAGTAGTTATTACCTCCGGCGGGAAGTTAAAGGCAGCGGCAGTTGAATACAAATTAGCTTTAGTTACAATACCCGCGGGATTACCGCCCCGGGCCGCTTTGGCCTACTCGTTTTTCCCGGCATTGATGGTACTGGCGAAACTCGGCATCATAAATGATAAATCATTACAGATAGAAAGAGTGGCTGCGCTTTTGAGCCGGCTGCGACAAAGGTTAAAGCCGGAAGTCAAAATCAAAGACAACCAGGCCAAATTAATAGCCCGGGATATTCAGAAAGGGTTTTCGCATATTTATAGTTCAAGTGATTTTTTCGGACCGGTGAGTTACCGTTGGCGTACGCAACTGGCCGAGAACAGCAAGTCACTTTCTTCAAACAATGTCTTTCCGGAACTGACCCACAATGAGATAGTCGGTTGGGATTTTCCCAAAGAACTGCTCGGTGATTTTACAGTTATTATCCTGCGGGATAAGGACGATAATCCGCGCATTGCCAAGAGAATGGACATTACTGCCTCAACAATTAAGCAAAATGCCAAAAATGTCATTGAGGTATTTTCGGAGGGCGATGAACTGCTGAGCAGGATTTTTTCCTTAATTTATATTGGCGATTTTGTCAGTTTTTATCTGGCTATCCTAAACGGGATTGACCCTACGCCGGTAGATAGGATAACCTATCTGAAAAAGAAACTAGCGGAAGAATAAACTATTAAAGGTTCGTCGTGCGTATTGCATAAAAGATGTTAACGCAATACGCAATACGAGATACGCAATACGGAGATTTTTTGTGAAGGTATTGATTATGGCAGCGGGGTATGCTGTTCGACTTTATCCTTTGACCAAAGACAGGCCGAAGCCGCTTCTGCCGGTTTCCAATAGACCGATAGTGGATTATATTGTTGACAAGGTTGGAAAGATTAGAGAAATAAAAGAGATGTTAGTTGTTACTAACGGCAAATTTGCGAATCATTTTACTGATTGGTCGAATAGCTCGACCTTCAAAAATAAAATCAGGATAATCAGTGATGGCAGTTTTTCCAATGATGATAAATTAGGTGCAGTAGGGGATATAGATTTTATCATTAAAAACGCAAAGGTAGAAGACGACCTTTTAGTGGTTGCCGGAGATAATCTTTTTGATTTTGAATTGGATGAGTTTGTAGCCTTTGCAAAATCAATGCGGCCTTCGCCATCCATCGGCTTATATGATGTTGGGAGTATGGAGGCGGTCAAGAAATATGGAATGGTTGACATAGATAACAACAGAAAAATTATTAAGTTTGAAGAAAAACCTTCCCAACCCGTTAATACCTTAATCGCCGTATGCGTTTATTATTTTCCTCAACAGACGTTAGGATTAATTTCGGAATATCTGGATGAGGGTAACAATCCCGACGCGCCCGGTTATTATATAAATTGGCTTTACCAGAAAAGAGACACTTACGGTTTTATTTTTAGAGGGAGTTGGTATGATATAGGCGGTATTGCTTCCTATCACCAGGCCTGCAAGGACTACGAGAAAAGGAAATGACAGAGGAGGAATGGTGTCAATCCATAAATACCTTTTTACTTCAGAATCGATAACCGAAGGTCATCCTGATAAGATTGCTGACCAGATTTCAGATGCGGTATTAGATGCAGTTCTTGCTAAGGACCCCAATGGCAGGGTGGCCTGTGAAACCATGGTTACCACCGGACTTGCCTTTGTTGCCGGAGAGATTACCACGTCCTGTTATATAGAGATTCCCAAGATAGTCAGAGCTACCATAAAAGAGATAGGTTATACCAAAGCTGTTTATGGTTTTGATTATCTAACCTGCGGAGTTATTACCGCTATCCAGGAGCAGTCGCCGGATATAGCCCTGGGCGTGGATATCGGCGGTGCGGGTGATCAGGGAATGATGTTCGGTTATGCTACAGATGAGACACCGGAACTGATGCCCTTGCCAATAATGTTAGCTCACCGCCTGGTTCAGCGGTTGGCCGAGGTAAGGAAGGAGGGAATTGTTGATTATTTAAGGCCGGATGGAAAGAGCCAGGTTACGGTAGAATATCATGATGGTCGTCCCAAACGTGTTGAGGCAGTAGTAATAGCTGCCCAGCACGGGCCCAAAATAAAAACCGAAGACCTCAGAAACGATATAAAAAAATTGGTTATAAAGAAAATTATTGGCAAGGACCTTATGGATAAAAATACAAAATTTTTTATCAATGCCACCGGAAGATTTGAACAGGGAGGGCCGCAGGGTGATACAGGGCTTACCGGAAGGAAGATTATTATTGACACCTATGGCGGTGTTGGTTCGCACGGCGGAGGTTGTTTCTCCGGCAAAGACCCCACCAAGGTTGACCGTTCTGCCTCGTATATGGCACGCTACGTTGCCAAGAATATCGTAGCGGCAAAATTAGCCCACAAATGCGAAATCCAGCTGGCCTATGCTATTGGTGTCGCCGAGCCGATTTCAATAATGGTTAATACTATGGGTACCGGCAAAATCAGCGAACAAAAACTAAAAAGACTTATTCGCGAGAACTTTGACCTCACACCCCGCGGTATAATAACAAACCTGAAGCTTCGCCGGCCAATCTACAAGAAGACGGCCTGTTATGGTCACTTCGGTCGGGAGAAGGAAGGGTTTCCCTGGGAGGAAATAGACAAGGCAGAAACACTCGCTAAGAATCTATAGTTCATTAGATTCGTCGCGTGTATTGTGTAACAGGTCTTAACCGCAATACGATATACGCAACACGCAAAACGAAGAAGAAATTTAAGTGCAGGACACAATACGCACAACACACAACGCATAGTGCACAACGCAAAAGGAGGTTGTCCTTGAAGTACGATATCAAAGATATAAAACTGGCTGGCAAGGGTAAAGAGCGTATTGAGTGGGCAGCTAAACAGATGCCCGTTCTGGATTTAATCAAAAAGAGATTCCAGAAAGAGAAACCTTTCAAAAAAGATATAAGAATTTCCTGTTGTCTGCATGTGACCAGTGAAACCGCTAATCTGATGCTTGCCTTGAAGACCGGAGGAGCCAGAATAGCATTATGCGCCTCTAATCCGTTGAGCACTCAGGATGAAGTTGCTGCATCTCTGGTAAAAGATGGTGTGCCGGTTTTTGCGATTAAAGGTGAAAGCCCCAAGACCTATTATTCGCATCTTAATAGGGCACTTGATATTAAACCCAATATTACTATGGATGATGGTGCTGACCTGGTTTCGGTTATCCATCGAAACAGGAAGGATTTGGTCAAAGGGGTTTTGGGAGGGACAGAAGAAACTACCACCGGCGTAATACGGTTAAGGGCTTTGGCCCGGCAGAACAGGCTTTTATTTCCTTTGATTGCTGTCAATGACGCAGATACAAAGCATTTTTTTGATAATAGATATGGTACCGGTCAATCCACAATAGATGGTCTCCTGCGGGCTACTAATATATTGCTTGCCGGCAATAATTTTGTAATATCGGGTTACGGCTGGTGCGGAAGAGGAGTGGCTATGAGGGCAAAGGGCATGGGGGCCAGGGTAATTATTACCGAAACCAACCCGTTGCGGGCATTAGAGGCCCTGATGGATGGATATAATGTCTTGCCGATGGCAAAGGCAGCGAAGATAGGGGATGTCTTTATAACTGCAACCGGAGACGCCTGGGTTATAAGAGATGAGCACTTTAAATTGATGAAAGATGGTGCAATAGTAGCTAATGTAGGGCATTTTAATGTGGAGATAGACCTTAAAGCCCTGTCCAGACTCAGCCGGGGCAAGAGAAGAATAAGGGGTTTTATAGACGAATATACCCTGAAGAATGGTCGGAGGATTAATCTGTTAGGCGAAGGGCGACTGCTGAATTTAGCCGCTGCCGAGGGCCATCCTGCCTCGGTTATGGATATGTCATTTGCCAACCAGGCCTTATCAGCGGAATTTATCAGAAAGAGGTCTTCAGAATTGGCCCGAAAGGTCTATAAGGTCCCTGAAGAGATAGATTCCAGGATAGCCGCTTTAAAACTTAAGGCAATGGGTATAAGTATTGATAGGTTGACCAAAGAGCAAAGGAAATATTTGTCAAGCTGGGAGATGGGGACATCATGAAACGTATAGCAGTTCTTACCAGCGGGGGTGATTGTTCGGGGATGAATGCCTGCATTCGGGCAGTGGTCAGATATGGTATTGTTGCCGGGTTAGAGGTGTTCGGCATATTCAGGGGTTATGAAGGGCTTATCAAGGGTAACTTAAAGCAGTTGCACCCAACCAGCGTGAGCAATATCATTGGTCGTGGAGGTACCGTTCTTAAGACTGCCCGTTCAGTTGAATTTATGACTGAAGATGGCCAGAGAAAGGCAGTCGAAGTATTGAAAAAAAATAAAATCGATGGATTGATTACCATTGGCGGGAACGGGACGTTTAAGGGAACAAATGTCCTTGCTGATAGATGGAAAATTGCGGCCATTGGCATTCCGGCGACAATAGATAATGATATAAGCGGAACGGATTTTTCAGTCGGTTCCGATACCGCTGTTAATACTGCCCTGGATGCGATTGACAAAATCAGAGATACCGCGACTTCTCTGGAGCGGATATTTGTTGTTGAGGTGATGGGCAGAAGCGAAGGTTTTATTGCTGTCGCGGTAGGATTAAGCGGGGGGGCAGAGGATGTCCTGGTGCCGACTATGAAATATGACATTAATAAGATATGCGAGGATATAACCAAAGGCCGCCGTCGCGGTAAGGTAAGTTGGATTATAGTAGTTGCCGAAGGTGCAGCCACCGGCTCGGAGATTGCTGACTTGATCCAGAAAAAGACAGGCTTTGAAACCAGAGCCACTACTTTGGGCCATATCCAGAGAGGTGGCGCGCCTACTGCCTTTGACAGGATATTGGCCTCGCGGCTAGGTGCCGAAGCTGTCCAGGCCTTGATTGATGGGCAGAGAGGTAAAATGGCAGCAATAGTAAGTGGGCAAATTAAGATGATTGCCCTGGATGCTCCGCCGAGTCAACTGAACAGGCAGAGGAAGCTCGACCAGAAATTTTATAAATTAATTCGGATACTGGCTACGTAGTGGTTAGCGGGTTAACGGGTTAGCGGGTTAGCCGGTTGAAGGAAAAAATGAAGATAAAAAGATTTGAGGATATAGATGTTTGAAAAGAAGTATTTGAGAACCGCTAACCCGCCAAGGCGCTAACCGGTTAAAAGGAGGAAGAGAATGTCACCGACTTCACAGGAAATGGATAAAGTAGTATTGGAACTGTCTCTCAGTAAAGATATGGGCCGCAAAAAAGAAATTGCCAAAAGTATTTTAAGCTCTGCCCGGGAAAAGGGAGTTTATCCGGCAAGTATAAACAGCTTTTATCAGGCCAGAGGGCGGTCTGAGTTTGGAAGGCTTACGGTCCCGGCCATAAATCTAAGAGGAATGACCTATGATTTAGCCAGGGCATTATTTAGAGTAGCTAGGGCAAAGAATGCCGGTGCATTTATATTTGAAATAGCCAGGACGGAGATGGTCTATACAGACCAGTCTCCCGCAGAATATGCTGCGGTATGTCTTGCTGCCGCTGTCAGAGAGGGATTTTCAGGCCCGGTATTTATCCAGGGCGACCATTTTCAGGCCAAGATAAGCAAATATAAAGAGGATCCTGATAAAGAAATGGGGGCAATTAAATCTTTGATCAAAGAGGCAGTGGATGCGGGATTTTATAATATTGATATTGATTCTTCCACTCTGGTTGACCTGTCCAAGCCAACCCTCGAAGAACAGCAGCGGCTTAATTATGAGGTCTGCGCCGAACTGACCAGGTTTATTCGTGAGGTCCAGCCGCAGGGAATTGAAGTTTCAGTGGGAGGAGAAATTGGTGAAATAGGAGGCAAGAATTCAAATCCGGAGGAACTGCGTGCATTCATTAACGGATACAATCAGACATTGGGAGATAAATACACCGGTATAAGCAAGATAAGCGTTCAGACCGGGACTGTTCACGGAGGTATGGTTCTTCCCGACGGCACCATAGCCAAGGTCAATCTGGACTTTGATACATTGAAGAGCTTGTCAAAGCTGGCCAGAGAGGAATTTGGCCTGGCCGGAGCTGTTCAGCATGGGGCATCGACATTGCCTAACGAAATGTTTTATAAGTTTACCGAGATAGAAACAGCCGAAATACACCTTGCTACGCAGTATCAGAATATGATTTACGAGAACAGTTCCTTTCCCTCAGAATTAAGAGATAAGATTTATGCCTGGTTAAGAAAAGAGCTGGCCGGCGAAAAGAAAGAAGGTCAACAGGACGCGCAGTTTATTTATAAAACCAGAAAGAAGGCATTCGGTCCTTTTAAAAAGGACATTTTAGGTCTACCCGAAGATATACGAAAGACTATTGCCAAAGAGATTGAGGAAGAGTTTAGCTTTTTGTTTGATAAGCTTAATGTTACAAATACGAAAGACCTGATTTCTAAGTATTGTCAATAAAAAATAAAAGTAGATTACACAGATTGAAAAGCACCTGCCTGTCGGTAGGCAGGTGTGTAATCATTTTATAATCTCTTAAGCATAATAATGCCGGCAGTACCGAAGATTATATTACCCAGCCAGGCGCTGAGCAATGGAGGTATAAATCCAGCCTTTCCCAAAGCAGCGCTGATAGCCATAACCGCGTAATAGGTAAATCCAATAACCATACTCAAGCTGAGGGCGAGGAGTATTCCCTTTCTCGCTTTTATAAGTAAGGCTACCGGTATACCAATCAAAATTATAATGAAGCTGGTAAACGAGAAAGATATTTTACAATATAAATCAACCAGGAGCCTTCTTACCGTACGTTCTTCAATTCCCCTGAATTTATTGATATAGTTCTTTAGTTCCCGATAACTCATTAGCGTTGGGTTTATCTGGTATTTCTGAAAATCTTCAGGCTTTTCTCGGATGTCTAAAAATTTTTCTTCGTAATTCAAGGGGATTCCCTTAATCCGCCCATCCCGATCCAATCTATAAATAGTAACATCATAGAAGTTCCACCTTTCGTCTTTCCATTTTGCCTCTCGGGCAATAATCTTGGATTGAATTATTCTGTTTTTATCCTGCTCTAAGATAATTACATCACTAAGTAATTTATCTTTAATGTCATAGTTTTTTACATAGATAAGACGATTCGGGACACCATAGATGGTGACATCGCTCAATTTGTTTGCTTTCGGCCCGCTTTTCATTTTTTCCTGCTTTATGGATGAAGTAATATCTGATGTTTGGGGAACTACTTTGTCACTAACCAGAAAGCAGAGGATACTTACTATAAAGGCCGCTATCAGGAAGGGGGTTGCAATCCTCAGGATGCTGATTCCGGCTGTCCTCATCGCAGTGATTTCATTGTGTTTGTTGAGAGTTACCAAGACGTAAACAGTAGAAACCAGCATAGCGATAGAGGCGGTCTGGACGAATATCAAAGGGATAAAGTTTAAATAATACCGGCCAAGGGTAAAAAGGGTAATCTGTTCAGAGAGGATTTCGTCCAGATTTTCAAAAAGGTCAATAACTATGTAAAGAAAGGTAAATATTGTAATACAGTAGAGGAACGGCGAAATGATTTGTTTAAGAAGATATCTGTCCAGGGTCCGCATAATCCCTCTTCAAGTTATTATTTTTCCACCGCCAACCAAAACAAAATTATTCCAGCTGTAGCAATTAAAATATCTGGAAACCACATACATATTGCAGGCGGAAAGCCCTCTTTTAGGACCAGAGCCTTACCGGCCGACAATAACAAATAATATATGACAAATACGGCCAGGCCTAAACCAAAACCAATGAATTTTTCTTCCCGTCTGGCCAGAAGGGCTAAGGGGAGTCCAATCATAACAAATGCCAGACTGGCAAAGGACAACGAAAGCTTCTTATGAAATTCTATTATTGAGAGCAATAGAGTTTTCCGCGCACAAGTCGGGTCTTTGATTTTTTTAATCAATTCCCGAAAGTCCATATCCTTTGCCTTTTTTTGGATATTTTTTCCGCTTAACTGACTTTGCAGGTTTAAGGTTAGATAATATGTTTTAAAATTAAGCTTGTAGAAACTTGTAGGGTCTTCCGCGTTTGGTTCATCACTGGATCCATTGATCAGTTTAAGGGCTATCATCTTCTTTTCCGGCATTGGAATGAGTTCACCCCTTTCAGCAGTAATGGTTCGAGTGGGCCTTCCCTCTTGCGGTTGATAAATCCGGACACCTTTTAATTTGTTGCCGTCTATTTCATGGATGAAAATGATATAATCTTTGAATGCTTTGACAAATGTCCCTTCCTCCAGGCAGGCGGCCGGTTTTTTCATACCAATTTCGAAAAGCAATTGCCTGATGGCAAAGTGCATATTGGGGATTAGCCGGTCGTTTAACATAATTGAAAAGAGACTGAGGACCAGGCCGATAATTATTGCCGGAATCATCAGTTTGTAGAGGTTAAAGCCGATTGCCTTTAAGGCTGTAATTTCATTATCGGAGGAAAATCTGCCAAAGGCCAGAAGGGTGCCGGTTAATGTAGAGAGAGGAATGATGTAATTGAGAGGTTTTAAAAGGAGGAAAAAAAATAATTTTCCGACGAAGACAATCCCTATACCCTTGGTTATAATCAGGCCGCCTAATTTGACAATATTTCCTATAAATATCACCAGGATAAAGATTACCAGAGATAGAATGATTGAACTGATTAGTTCTTTCAATATGTAGTTATTGAGCACCTTCATAATTAATTCGCCCTCGCTAATGTCAATACATAGATATTGTTTATTCCGGACCGCAGCAGAGTATTGGAGCATTCATTTATGGTTGAACCGGTAGTAAATACATCGTCTACCAGGAGCACATTTTTCTCCGAAAAAGACGAGCTATTTTTAATTTTGAAGGCCAGTTGGATATTTGCCAGGCGCTCTTTTCCAGAAAGACCTGTTTGAGGCCTGGTCGGTCTGGTCTTGACCAGGTTATTTAAAGAAAGGGGGATATTAAATCTTTTGCTTATTTGCTCTGCCAGTAAAGCCGACTGATTGAATTCCCTTTCTCTTAATCTTGCCGGGTGAAGGGGTACCGGAATAATTAGATCGATATTTCCAAAGTCTAAATAGCGCCCCATAAAGTCAGTCATTAGTTTTCCCAGAGGGGCAGTCATAAACACTTTTTTACCGTATTTTAGAAGATGAATGCATTCTTTTAAAATCCCCTGATAAAGACCGGCTGACCAGGCCTGGGTGAAGACATAGTCTTTTTTAGGACAACCTCCACACTGTGGTTTTTCCTCAACTGAGCCCGGCAGAGTCATTCCGCACTTGATGCAAAAGGGCGGCTGGTTTTTGCTGATTTTATTCCAGCAGGTCTCGCATAGATAGCGGGTATTTGTTGGTTCCAATTTCAATCCGCAGGTCTGGCAGTATAAGGGATAGATTAGATTAATCAACCCCTTGAAGATTAAATCCGGTCTAATCATATGACTAATATACTATTCTGGGCTGAAAATGTCAATTGTCTGATAAGAGAATGACAAAAGTACTTGTCAGACCAGGGAAATAGTAGTAAAATGAATTCATGAATTCTATGTTGATTGTAGGAGTTATTGTCTTTGGCGGTTTTATCTGCGGGGAAATAGCCAAAAAAATTAAATTACCCAAGATTACTGGTTATATCATCGCCGGTGTTCTGTTAAATCCCGATGTATCCGGCATCATACCCGCAGATTTCATAACTCACACAGACCTTGTTGCGAACCTCTGTCTTTGCTTTATTACCTTTTCTATCGGCGGGACCCTTCTCTATTCCCGCATAAAAAAGTTAGGCAGGGGGATTATATCCATCACCTTCTGTGAGGCGGAGTTTGCCTTTTTGGTCGTTACACTCGGGTTTTTGGCAGTTACCCCATTTTTTATTCATGTTTCCGGGGCCAGCTGGTTTGCTACATTTATTCCGGTCAGCGTGCTGCTCGGTTCGCTGGCTTCTCCCACAGATCCTTCTGCTACCATGGCAGTTGTGCAGGAATATAAGGCCCGAGGCAGGGTTAGCTCCACCATAATGGGAGTTGCGGCCTTTGACGATGTTTTTGGAATTATAAATTTTAGTTTGGCGATTGTAATTGCCAGAATATTTGTGACTGGCGGCAGTTTCAGCATATATAGTTCATTGGTGCAGCCATTATTGATTGTTATTGGTTCTATTATCCTGGGAATCGCTTTCGGATTAATATTTAATTGGATCACCTCGTTTATAAAAAAAGAAACAGAAGGTGTCTTTATTGTATTGATTCTGGGAATATTGGCGTTTTGTTTCGGGATTGCCCGGTATTTGCACTTTGATGAACTTTTGTCCACGATGACAATGGGGGCAGTAGTTGTCAATTATAACACGAAAAGCAACACCATATTTAAAATACTGGAACGCTATACTGACGAGTTAATCTTTGTTGTGTTTTTCACCATCAGCGGGATGTATCTTGATTTTTCCGTATTGGCTTCTTGTTTTGGTCTTGTTTTATTATTTGTTATTTTCAGGGATGCCGGCAAGATTCTGGGGACCTGGACAGGCGCGGTAATTGCCAAGTCTCCCTCAGCAATAAAAAAATATACAGCCGGAGGATTGATTCCTCAGGGCGGTATCGTTATCGGCCTGGCCTTGTTAATAAGGCAGAACAGTGTTTTTAGTAATTTTTCTGACATAGTGATAAGCATTATTATCGGTTCCACGGTCATCCATGAGTTTGTTGGGCCGATTCTTACAAAGTTGGCGCTGCTAAAGGCAGGGGAAATAAATAAGGGGGTATAGGATGGTGTTTAAGGGTGCGATTTTTGATCTAGACGGCGTAATTGTCAATACAGTACCACTGCATTTCAAGGCATGGAAGAAGATGTTTTCCGAATACGGCATAGATTTTACATTTGACGATTATAAATCCAAGGTTGACGGTATTCCCCGTTGCGACGGAGCAAGGGCAATCCTGACCGGCCGTAGCGAGGCAGAGATAAAAAAGGCCGCTGCCAGCAAGCAGGTATATTTTGTTGAATTGATTGAGTCTGCAGATGTACCCGTCTATACCTCCTCAATAGATTTAATCAAAGAATTAAAGGACCACGATAAGAAGATAGCCATTGCCTCTTCCAGCCGCAATTGCAAAAGGATTTTAGAACAGACAAAGATTATTCATTTAGCAGATGCCATTGTAAGTGGCGCCGATCTTACCCGCGGCAAGCCCGATCCCCAGATTTTCCAGATGGCCGCAGATAGATTGGCCCGTCCTCATCAGGAATGCATTGTCTTTGAGGACGCTGTCCTGGGAGTTGAGGCAGCGATAAACGCAAAGATGCTCTGCATCGGTATTGACCGCTACGGTGAGCCCGTCAGGCTTGCCAAGGCAAATTTAGTTGTTGATGATTTATCTAAGGTAAATTATAATATAATCGAGGAGTTATTTAAAAAATGAGGGATTATTATTCTAAATACAGCGATGAATATTCCTGGCTGATCAAGGAAGAGGGTTGGGTAAAATCTCTTCAGGGCGTGAGGGAAACTCAGATGGCTCTCGGTAATGGTTTTTTGGGCAGTCGGGCAATTTTAGAAGAACTGCCCTATGATTCTAAGCCTGGAACCTATATTGCCGGGTTGTATGATGATGTGGGCTCTCAGGTCGCTGAACTGGTTAACCTGCCTAATCCGTTTAATTTTAAAATCACTGCCGATGGCGAGAAGCTGGGACTTGTTACGATGGACGTTGAGGAACACAAAAGAAGCCTCAACTTGAGACATGGCCTTTTGATGCGCCATAGCGTTTTTCAGGATACCCGCAAAAGAAAGTATAATTATCAGAGTTTGAGGTTTATCTCGATGCGCAATAAGAATCTTGGTGTTATGCAAACTGTCTTTACCCCGCTGGACGACGAATCGACTGTATCAATTGAAACCGGAATAGATACATCGGTCTATAATTCGGGAACCGTGACCGAAGGACGCAAGAAGCATTTCAGGGTTAAGGAATTAGGTCAATTTAAAAATGAAGGTTATCTTGTGCTCGAGACCTTCAGTAAATCCAATACAATAATTCTTAGAAGCGGATTTTATTATGAGACCAAGGGCAAAAAGGTTATAGCCAAGGACAATATATTTGAACTTAAATTGCGAAAGAATCAGACTGTCGTATTTACCAAGATATTTTATATAGACAGAATTTGCAACCAAAGAGAAAAGGATTTAGAAAAGGTCAAAAGGATTTCAGAAAAGAATTTTAGAAAGGCATTTCAGGCCAAGTTTAGTCAGTTGATAAAAAGGCACATCCGCGCCTGGGAGGATTTATGGAATGTAGCCGAGGTTTCGGTGTGGACTGCCCCCGAGATTGAAAAAAATTTCAGATTCAATATCTACCATCTGTTAATCTGTAAGCCGCGCGATGGTGGTTTATCCAGCGTGGGGGCAAAGGCATTGACCGGCGAAGGTTACCGCGGACATATTTTCTGGGATTCTGAAATTTTTGCCTTTCCTTTTTATCTATATACCTTTCCGGAAGCAGCCAGGGACATGCTGTTATATAGATACAGAAGATTAGACGGGGCAAGGGATATTGCCAGGGCCTGGGGTTTTAAGGGTGCTATGTTCCCCTGGGAATCTGCCGGACTGGACGGGAAAGAGCAAACGCCTGACCGGGCTAAAGACTTAGATGGAAAGGTAATCAGAATACATACCGGGGAACAGGAACATCACCTGACCGCGGATGTTGCTTATGCCTTTCATCATTATTATAATGCTACTGGTGATGAAAAATTCCTCAGGGAGTATGGTTACGAAGTGTTTTTTGAGACCGCCAGATTTTGGGCCAGCCGCGTTGAATACAATAAAAGGAAAAAGAAATACGAAATCAATCATGTCATCGGCCCTGACGAATTTCATCTGGATGTTAACAATAATGCCTTTACTAATGTGATGGCCAGGTGGAATTTAGCCGTAGCCTATGAGATGTTCTGCAAGGCAGAAAAATCATCCCCGTTGGCCTTGAAAAAATTGACCCAGAAGATAGGGCTTTCAGCCAAAGAACCAGCGACCTGGAAGAAGATAGGCCCTCGTATCAGTATCAAGGTAGGCAAAGACAAATTAATAGAGCAATTTGATGGATTTTTTAAAAAAAGGAAGGTTAAAATAACCAGTTGGGATGAAAATTCTATCCCTATTATTACGCAGAAACTTAGTCCCCGGGATTATGCTAAAACACAACTGATCAAGCAGGGGGATGTGGTTATATTTTTATATCTGCTTTCGGATGCCTTTAGCCTTAAGGCCAAAAGAAAAAATTATCAGTATTATCTGGAAAGGACCCTCCATAAGTCCTCATTAAGTATTCCCACTTATGCGATTATGGCCGTCGATGTAGAAGATAGAAATAAAGCTTATCGGTTTTTCAATGTGGCTTTACATACTGATCTCAGCAATCTTCACGGCAATACAGCGGAAGGTATCCACATTGCCTCTATCGGCGGCACCTGGCAGATTTTGATAAATGGTTTTGCCGGGGTGAGAATTGAAAAAGGGATATTGTCAATTAATCCGAAATTACCCGGGATGTGGCGGAAGATTCTTTTTTCGCTGCGCTGGCGGGGGAGACTGCTTAAGTTAGAAGCCAAAAATAACGCGCTAAGAATTCAGGTTATCTCCCCGGAAAAAAAGAAGGGGAAGGTTAAGATAAAGGTGTTTGGCGTGCTGCATGAATTGAGCAGCAATAAGACATTTGATTTTAAGCGCAGAAAAGGCGCAGAAGAAAAAAAGACCTATTATTTATAAACTTTAAAGGAGAAGGATGATGGGGAAGAAAAAATTAAGCATATCTCATATGCATTGGGGTTTTCCCCCGATTATTGGAGGCGTGGAGACCCATTTAACAATATTGCTGCCGACCCTGGTTAAGATGGGCCATAAGGTCAATCTTCTCACAGCTTCATTTGAAGGTGAAAAGGCCGAGGAGGATTATCGGGGAGTGGGTATTTTTCGCCAGCCGGTTATGGATTTAAACTGGCTTAACAAAAGAGGTGTGCACGGCCTTATTGAAGAGGTAAGAACTGTATTTGGAAAATTTATTGATCGGACAAAGCCGGATTGTATCCATACCCACAATATGCATTATTTCAGTAAAATACACGCATCAGTAATCCGGGAGATTGCTACAAAAAGGGGAGTTCCGCTTATTTTGACAGCGCATAATGTATGGGACGATAATTTATTTCTGGACCTGACCAAAAAAATCAAGTGGGACCACATTATCGCGGTCAGCCATTTTATAAAAAGAGAGATTATCGGAACCGGCTATAACCATCGGAATATAACGGTTGTCCATCATGGTATTGACCAGGATATTTACCTTCCCAAACTGGACCCCCGGCCGATATTTAAAAAATATCCTGTCCTGCGAGGCAAAAAGGTAGTATTCCATCCGGCGAGAATGGGATTGGCCAAAGGGTGTGATGTAAGCATAAAGGCATTGCGGATAATCAAGGAGAGATTCCCTGATGTGATTTTGGTCCTTGCCGGCACCAGGAATATCATAGATTGGGGCTCGACACAGCAGAAGGATATTGCCTATATGGTGAGCCTGATAAAATTTCTCGGGCTCAGGGATAATGTACTGATTGATGCCTTTCCGCTGAAAGATATACCTTGTCTCTATGCTGCTTCAATGGTTTGCATATATCCTTCAACCTCATCTGAACCTTTTGGGTTGACAATGTTAGAGGCCCTTTCTTCAGCCCGGCCAATGGTCGTTACTGAGACCGGAGGGATGCCTGAGATTATCGAAGACGGCATCAACGGATTCATTATTCCGGTAAAGCACTTTGAATCACTGGCTTCCCGGGTTATTCAGCTCTTGTCCGATAAAGACTTACGGGAGCGGTTGGGATACACCGGACGGGAGATGGTCGAACAGCAATACACCAAGGAGATTATTGCCGAGAATACATTACGGTTGTATAGGAAGTTTTGCTAACCGGCTAATTAATTAATCTATATAATCATTTTTTTACAGGAGCCTAAAATGTCAGATGGAATTACCGCAATTAACGAAAAGGTAAAAAAAGAAAGCGCGTTTGTTGAAGCGCTTAAGATGGAGATTGAAAAGGTAATTGTTGGGCAGAAATATTTAATCGAACGCCTCCTTGTGGGATTACTTGCCAACGGCCATATTTTAATCGAGGGGGTCCCCGGTCTTGCCAAGACCCTATCGGTAAGGGTGCTTTCCCAGGCAATTAAAACCAAATTTCAGAGGTTACAATTTACGCCTGATTTATTGCCGGCTGATTTAATCGGGACTTTGGTCTATAATCCCAAAGAAGGAAATTTTACAACCAAAAAAGGACCTATCTTTGCGAACCTTATTCTGGCTGACGAGATTAACCGCGCTCCGGCAAAGGTGCAAAGCGCTCTTTTAGAAGCAATGCAGGAAAGGCAGGTTACCATTGGTGAAAATACCTTCAAATTAGATGATCCATTTTTGGTTTTGGCGACGCAGAATCCGATAGAGCAGGAAGGGACTTATCCCCTTCCCGAGGCCCAGATTGACCGCTTTATGCTCAAATTAAATGTTACCTATCCTAATAAGGAAGAAGAGCATAAAATTCTCAAAAGGATGAGTTATACTGATAAGAAAATCGAGGTTACCCCCGTCGTAGCCCCGGAGGATATAATCCGCGCCAGAAAGGTTGTTGACGAGGTCTATATGGATGAAAAGATAGAGAGATATGTCCTTGATATTGTTTTTGCCACCAGGACGCCGAAAGACTACAAGCTCGATGAACTTACCCCCCTTATCCAGTATGGCGCTTCTCCACGCGCAAGCATCTATCTGATTGTAGCCGCAAAGGCCTATGCTTTTGTTCAGGGAAGAGGCTATGTTACCCCTCAAGACGTTAAAAGTATCGGAGCGGATATCTTGCGGCACCGCATTATTGTCAGCTATGAGGCCGAGGCCGAGGAGAAGACTTCCGAAGATATCATCAAAAAGATATTTGATGAAATTGAAGTCCCCTAAACGCAAATGATTCCCAAAGAAATATTAAAGAAGATTAGAAAAATACAGATTACCACTTCCCGCATGGTAACGGATATTTTTGCCGGACAATACCAGAGCGTATTTAAGGGCAGGGGTATGGAGTTTTATGAAGTGCGCGAATATTTACCCGGAGATGAAATCCGCTCAATTGACTGGAATGTCACAGCACGGATGGGGCATCCTTATGTGAAAAAGTTTGTCGAGGAAAGGGAGCTGACCGTAATGTTTCTTCTCGATGCGTCAATGTCCTGTCATTTTGGTTCGGTCAAACAGATGAAGAATCATCTTGCCGCCGAATTATGTTCGGTGCTGGCATTTTCTGCAATAGAGAATAATGACAAAGTGGGGCTGATTATTTTTACAGACCGGATAGAAAAGTTTATTCCTCCCCGAAAGGGCCTGCGCCACGTGATGAGGGTTATCAGGGAAGCGCTCTATTATAAGCCCCAGGGCAGGGGAACGGATGTT
>SDBT01007173.1_pt1 | contig 18398 bp, 17 predicted proteins | sample 2277101 | NCBI WGS metagenome assembly SDBT01 (sample SAMN10404973, study PRJNA504765) | marine sediment metagenome | isolation source: marine sediment core GS10_PC15, 103 cmbsf | place: Arctic Ocean: Southern Knipovich Ridge | collected 2010
GCCTTGGTGTCCGATCCGAGGTGGAACTGGTCGTCCACCGTTACCCGCACATCCTCACCATGTTTGCGGTATCCGGTGGCACCGAGCGCCAGTATCTCGCCCCTCTCGATGACCAGAGCCGCCAGCGCCGGCAGGCCCGCCTCGACACGAACAGGTTCAAGCAGGTCACTGATGTCCTCGATCTGCATGATCCCGGTGGATGGTCCCGGTATTGCGGCGAACTGATCCCCCGCCGGCCGGACGGGAGAGAGCTGGAATGTCAGGAGCAGTGTCAGAATTGCATGCATCGGTATCTTCTATCCCTCCTCCTCGTGCCTTGCAGACCGGACGCCTCGGCGCTCTCGATACATCACCGAAGTTACGGAGTGGTGCACTTTGCTGACGTTCTTAACCCGGATCCCCGCCCGACAGTACTCTGCTGATATTCTCGAGACCGGTTGTGAGGCCCTCTGTGTCTCCGCCGAACCCGAGCCGGAAGTGATCGGGGACTTCGAAGAAACTGCCCGGCGTGAGCGCGGTGTCATGATCCCGGAGGAGTATCCCGGCCAGCTCATCACCGGTCATCGGTGTCTCGATCCGGGGGAAAGCTGTCACGCCGCCCGCCGGCTCCATCCAGGAGAGTCTACCCTTTTCCGATTCCTCGGTCATGAAGTCGATGACGAGGGTCCGGTTCCGTTCCGCCTGTTCCCGGTCGCGCGTGATGAGGGTGTCGAGTTGTTCGAACGCGAGAGTCGCAACCCGTTCTCCAATGAAGACCCCCTCAACGTTGATGTAGTCGATGATCCGACGCATCCGCTCCGCGAGATCAGGGGGGGCGAAGACCCAGCCGCAGCGCAGGTCGCCCAGTCCGTAGACCTTGCCGAGGCTTGATGAGACCAGGATGTTGTCGGCCAGCCCGAAGGCCGTCGTCCCCCGGCAATCATCAAGGAACTCCCGGTACACCTCATCTATCAGGAGCCAGGCCCCCTTCGAGGCGGCGATCCCGGCCAGGCGGACCACTTCCTCATCCGAGAGGAAGATCCCGGTCGGATTGTGGAGGTTGGTGAGTGCCACCAGCGTGGTTCCATTCGGCACGGAGGCCTCGAACTCGTCGGGATCGATCGTCCACCCGTTCCCATAGTGCCGATCAAACTGGACCACTTCAGTCTCGAAGGCTTCAGGCACAGCCAGCACCGGTTCGTAGGCGGGCCGTTCGATCGCTACCCGGTCACCGGTCGACAGCAGGGCGGAACAGACCACGAAGATCCCGTGGGAGGTACCGAGGGTGGATACGACGTTCTCCGTCGTCACATCGAACCGCCCGGCGATCCGTTCGAGAAGGGGTGGGTAACCGTAAAAATCATTACCGGAAAGTGCCAGATCCTCCAGCCGCAGGTCGAGATCTTCGAGCGGCCGGGGGGTGATCCCGCTGCGGCAGAGGTCGATCCCGGCTTCGGCACGCGTCTTGTGCCACTCCATGTACCGGATGGTCCCGAATCTCATCGTCCTGCTCCCTGATGGATGTTCGTGAGCAGGGTAGCCTGCCGGCGGTTAAATCGCCACTCCCGGTGTGAAGACTGGTCACTCATCTCGTCCAGGGTGTAAGGTGTGGACGGTCCACAAGTCACTTCTTCCGGAGAATATCCCATGCACAGGCACCGCTCCTCCCTTTTCGTTTCGATGCTCCTGCTGCTCCTTCTGGCCGGTGCGGCATCTGTCTCCGCCCAGGGGGACAAGGTCCTTACCCTTGATGACTACCCGCAATGGCGACGGGTCACCTCGACCGCCATCTCACCCGACGGGAACTGGATGACCTTTGGTTACCGTCCGAACGAGGGGAACGACACTCTTTACGTCGAACTGCTCGATGGCGATACGCAGTATGTGATCCCCCTCGGATCGGGACCGTCGTTCTCAAGTGACTCCCGCTGGCTGGCGGTCACTATCTCTCCTCCGCGAGATGGAGGTGGGGGTGGAGGAGGTGGGAGGCGTGGTCCGGGTAGTGGAGCGGGAGCCTCAGGTGGTTCAAGCCGCAAAGTGAAACTCCTCGAACTCACGACCGGGAAAGAACAAGTTCAGGAGAATATCACCGGATCCGGCTTCTCCGATGACGCGCGGTTCTTCGTCGTGCGGAAACGACAGAACGCTGATGACGCGGAACACTCCGGGACCGACCTGATCCTCACCGATCTCGGGAGCGGTCTGGTACAGAACATCGGGAACGTGGCAGATTACGCCTTCAATGAATCGGTCTCGATGTTGGCCTATACCGTGGACGCCGCCGGCGGTACGGGTAACGGTGTCTATCTCATGGATATGAGGCAGGGTACCCTGAGGCCGCTCGACACGAGCGAGGCACGTTACTCACGACTCACGTGGAATGAAGAGGGAACGGCCCTGGCGGTTCTCCGGGGCTCGAAGCCTGACAGCATGGAACGGAGGGAGAACACGCTCCTTGCCTGGACCGATATCGGTGGGCGCCGGCAGCAGGCGATCGTCTACGATCCGACTGCCGATGGTTCTTTTCCCGATGGGATGGTCCTCAGCGAGCTGGCGGGACTCAGCTGGAATGAGGAAAGCACGATGCTCTTCACCGGAGTGAAGGAACAGCTCGAGGAGCCACCGGAGAGTGATGATCCCCGGGCTGATGTGGATGTCTGGCACTGGGCGGACGTCCGGGTCCAGTCGGTACAGATGCGGCAGGCGAGCCGTGACCGCAATTTCACCTGGGCTTCGGTCATCCATCTCGATGGCCCACGGTTCCTGAAACTCGCCGAAGGGGACATCCGCTCGGTCACCTTCACCGATGACGGGCGGTGGGGGATCGGGCGGGACCAGACCCCGTATGAGGGCATGATCGCCTGGGGGGGCAGCAAGGCCGACTACTACCGCATCGACACCGCCACGGGTGAGAAGTCGCTCATGGTCGAGAACCTGGGACGCGCCATGGGCACCTCCCCCGACGGGAAGTGGTACCTCTACCTGAAAGATGAGAGGGTGCGTGTCCGGAACATCGCCACGGGATCGGAGACTGATCTGACCGAACTCTCCGGGGTCGATTTCGTGAACCGGGACGACGACCATCCTTATGAACTGCCCGCCTACGGCGTGACCGGCTGGTCGGAGAACGGCCGGATGGTCCTGCTGAACCACAAGTTCGACATCTGGGCCCTGCCGCTCGATGGGGGCCGTCCCGTCAATCTCACCGCCGGAGTGGGTGAACGGGATCAGATCAGGTTCCGGTATGTCCGTCTCGACCGGGAGGAGGAGACGATCGACACCTCCAGACCGATACTGCTGTCGGCCTACGGGGAGTGGACCAAGAAGTCAGGATATTTCGAACTGAAGCAGGGTGAAGAGCCTCGTCCCCTGATCTGGAAGGACATGAACATCGGTCGCCTCAGCAAAGCCGAGGACGCTGACCGCGCGATCTACACCATGCAGACCTTCGAGCAGTTCCCCGACTACTGGCTGAGCGAGCTCGATTTCTCGAATCCGCGGCAGATAACCGATGCCAACCCCCAACAGGAGGAATACCGGTGGGGCCGCAGGGTCCTGGTCGACTTCGAGAACTCCCGCGGAGTGCGCCTCCAGGCCACTCTGACCCTGCCGGCCGGCTACCGGGAGGGACAGCGTTACCCCATGCTGGTCTACCACTATGAGAAAATGTCACAGAACCACCACAGTTATTCGATGCCCACCTACGATGACCGCCCGCACATGTCGACCTATGCCAGCGACGGCTACCTGGTCCTGATGCCCGATATCGTTTATGTGGAGGGGCACCCGGGCGACTCGGCGATGGATTGTGTGGGCAGTGCGGTCCGGAAGGTCATCGAAATGGGGTATGCCGACCCCGAACACATCGGCCTGCAGGGGCACTCGTGGGGGGGCTACCAGTCATCGTTCATGGTGACCCAGACCGACCTGTTCGCAGCGGTGGTCACCGGCGCTCCGCCGACCAACCTGATCAGCTTCTACAACACCCTCTACAAGAGTTCGGGTACCGTTCAGCAGGGGATCATGGAGGTAGGCCAGGTACGGATGGGTACCACTCCCTTCGAGGATTTCGAGCTCTATCTCAGCCAGTCGCCCATCCACCACACCGGCGACATCTCCACGCCGTTCCTCATCCTGCATGGCATCGAGGACGGTTCGGTCGACTGGATGCAGGGGCTGGAGTACTACAACATGGCCAGACGGATGGGAAAGGAAGTCATCTTCCTCTCATACCCGGGCGAGGGTCATCACCTGGGCCGCAAGGAGAACCAGATCGATTTCCAGATCCGAATGAAACAGTTCTTCGACCACTACCTGAAGGGTACCGCAGCCCCGGCCTGGATGACCGAAGGCGTGCCCTTCCTGGAGAAGGGTCTGGTGCCGCCCAACTGATCATCAATTGACCGGATATACGGCAACTGTTCCTGATAATCGGAGGATCACATGAGAGTGCGCCCGTCTGTCATATTCCTCGTCATCGTTATATCCCTCATGCTGAACGGCTGTGAACAGTACCGGTCGGATGTTCGTTCCGCCGAACGGCTGGAGACCGCCATCGAAGCCTTCTACCGGGCCATCGAGACCGATGATGTGGAGGGCCGGCTGGCGCTCTTCGCCGATGACGCGATCATGATGCCCGATGGCGGCAGGCTCATCAGTGGACATGAGGAGATCGCCGGGGTGTTGAGGAATGGGGAGGGGTTCCAGTTCCGGATCGGTGATCTTGAGCGGCTCGAGCTGTACGCTGAGGACGAAATTGCCTTCACGGCCAACAGGTACGTCTACTCCTGGCATCCGGTTGGAGAGGAACCGGAGTGGCATCCGACCCGGAATATCCATATCTGGAAGAAACAGAGTGATGGTTCATGGCGGCTCCATCTCGATCTGTGGCAGAATGGGGTAAGCCCGGCAAGTGGGGATGACACCAGCGAGGTTGCCTCCTCTACCACCACCACAACAACCACCACCTCCGAAGGAACCGGAATCGACACGCGCTCCTACCGGTTGGGAGCGATCGGTTGTTTCGCCGAGATGGTCTCGATGGGAGTAAAGAAACTGGGTCTGAGTGCCGCGATGTCGCCTGACGAAATGGATCGCCTCATCGAAGAAGCAGAGCGGATAGCGGCCGTCAACAATGCCGAGATCTACCGGGAGGAGGATTTCCTGGTCACCGATCTCTTTGACTCCTCCGTGACGGAAGGGATGCACGTCCTTCTCCTTTATACCGGGAGCACGCTTCAGGAATACCTCGACCTCAAGGCCGAGAAAATAAAGCTCGAGAGATCGGGTGCCTACCTCGGCGCCGCCCGCACCGATATCGCCCGCAGGATGGGCCGGCTGCTCAGTTATCCCGAAGAGACGATCGAAAGACTGCTTTCTGAGTCCGCGACCTCACCGTGAAAGGATCTGTCATGAACAGAACCATCCGATTCCCGTGGCTGCCGGTGTCGCTGATCGCGTTCGTCCTTCTTGCTGAGGGGTGCGGCTCCGGTGCCGGGCCGAAGCCGGAAGCCGAAGTCCAGATCCTCAATGACAGTGTATATGTCTGGAACCGGGGGAGTGTCGACTGGAACGGTGGAACGGTTTACCTGGGCCGACGATCTGAGGATATCCGGAAGACGTTCGGTACGGTGACACCACGTGGGTTCGCCCAGTTGCCGCTCCGTGAGTTCAGGAAGGGGAGCGGTCCCGATTCGACGCCGACGAACGTGACCGATCCGGAAACAGTCTGGGTGATGGTTGAGGGATATGCACCCGCTCGATTCGAGATGGAAGGGACTGAACGGTGATGGACTGGATCCAGAGTGAGATCATGCTCGAAGCCCGTCCCCGGGGATTCCATGTCGTGACTCGGGAGATCGAGGAGGGGGTGCCCGGGATCGGGGGATTCGCGATCGGGATGGCACACCTCTTCATCCGCCACACCTCGGCCTCACTGACCCTGAACGAGAATGCCAGTTCCGACGTGCGGGGGGATTTTGAGCGGCATTTCAACGAAATGGTCCCTGAGGGACAGCGGCACTACCGGCACACCCAGGAAGGTCCTGATGACATGCCTGCCCATCTCAAGGCCTCCCTGCTGGGCAGCGGGCTCACCATCCCGATCCGTAACGGACGCTTCGCGCTCGGTACCTGGCAGGGCATCTACCTCGGTGAACACCGTGACTCCGGCGGTCCGCGACAGGTGATCGTGACCGTCTGGGGAGAATCGGATCAATCGTAGTTCGGTGTCAGATCTGCTCTTCGGGTGAGAGTGATTCCTGAAGGAACCAGATCACGCCGTCGATGGCTCTCACGGAATCGTTAAGGGTGGTGTCGATCTGCTCCATGATCCGTTTTGGGTCGCTCAATTCCGGACGATGGCTCCGCCGGAAGATATTTCCGACATGTGTCAGGTAATCGGGATCGATCGTGTCCTCGGCGGCCACCGTGATGCGGTAGAGATCGCGGATTGTTCTGAGGTAGTAGAGTGAAGCGCTGAGCGTGTCGAGATAGTCCGCGATCCCGGGAATCTCTCTCCGGATCTTCTGGAAGAGATCCTGTGTCAGTGGTTCATGGATTCCCAGATACGCCTTCAGCATAAGAGCGACCGCCTCGATATCGCGTAATCCTCCCGCGGCTTCCTTGAGATTGCAGGCATCCGCCTCGCAGGTTCCGGTGATGTTCTGCCTGTTCCGGACCTCGACGACCATCCGCGTGATGTACTCCCTCTTCCTGGAGATGGCGAATCGATCGAGGATCTGTGAGTTGATCGTGGCCCGCATCCTCTCCGATCCAACGATCAACCTCGAACCGAGCAGCTGCGAGAGGTCGATGAAGTTGTCCTCATCGTCCGATTCGAGATAGGCGATCACGCGCGACATCGGATTCACGAACCCGCCGAGTATCTCGCCCAGCCGGTACTGGGGCAACAGGCCCCGCTTGAGGATCTCGCGATTCATCCGCGACATGACCCGGGTGGCGTGCCTGATCACATCTTCATCGTCGGTGTCCACCAGCGCGATGATATCGTAGTCGTCATCGTATGCCTGCTCGCGGGCATGACCCCCTGCAACCAGCACCGCGAACCGGTCGGTGCTGGGTGGTTCGGTGTCGCTCTCCCGCCTTACCTCCTCGGTGCAGACGTCGAAAAGCTTCCGCATGTAGTTGTCGCAGAACTCGGTGAACTCGATGTTGGTGGTTCGCAGGTCGGTTCCTCGCATGGTGCCCAGACCGATCCGAAGGAACTCCAGATCGTAATACTCACCAAGAGCCTGCTTCCGGTCCTCAAGCAGTGGGTAGACGTCAGCCAGCGCGAGCAGGCCGACGGCGATCTCATGGAGCTGGTGCGAGTCGGTGAGGTGGTTCAGGTATTCGGGGTGACTGGCGATGACCCGCGAGAAGAACCTGCCGAAGTAGTGCCCCGACCATTCATGGATCTCGCACAGGCTTCTGAGCCGGCTCAGAGGTTCCTCGATATTCTCATCCACCACCGGGCGGTTCATGATCCGGAAAAAGTACGCGAAGTCCGGTTCGGGGAGATGCTCGAGGAACTCATGGATGTACTGGGGATAGCGTGTGAAGATCTTTGCGAGCCGCTCGGTCGCATACGGAAGCTGTTCCAGTTTCTCGAGAAAGGCGTGTGACATGCGCGCGGCCACGGTGTCGCCCAGGACGTTCTGCTGCTTCTTCCACAGGATGGTGATCAGCCTCATCAGAGATATCGGGGAGAAGGGAGCCCATTCGGTGTACTCGTCGATAACCTGATTCTTGGTCTCCTCATCAAGAGTCTCCAGGCTCTCGATGAATCCGGTCTGCAGTTCCTGATCCGATCCCAGTTGAATGAGGATATCCTCCCAGTACCGCGTTCCGTGGAAGAAACGGGCGGCCTCGATGAAATCCTTCGCGAACGACTGTTCGGAGTGCACCAATTCCGGTCCATCGGTGGAGGGCGCCAGGTTGCGCTGGAACATCCCTCTGAAGATCGAGATCGAGCTGAGGTGTGTGGTGGTATCCTTAACGAGGAACTCGCAGAATTTCCTCGCTTCCTTGACAGCGCGCGCATAATCGATGATCAACTGGTCCCAGGCGCTGACCGTGCCGATCGCCTGGTATCCCATCTTGTCGGCGAGCTGTGAACGCAGCTCGGGAGTGATCTCCTCCAGCCGGAAGGCGTCTTCCTGAGCGACATACATCTGGAGCTGGAATTTCAGGATCTCAAGGAATGACGTCGTCATGAACAGAGATTCATACTGTGTACTGAGGTGGGGTTCCTTTGTTCGCAGAGCTCCGATAATGTCCCAGGCGTTCACCTCTTCCAGGCCGTAGACGACTCTCTTGGCCGCCAGGAGGGCCTTGATGATCCGAAGGCCGTCCTCCTTCGGAGAGATGGTGTCGGTCGCCAGAGGAGTCAGGAACTGGGCCCTCGCCTCGCCCAGGATCCCCCGCAGAAAGCCTTCGTGATAGCGGATGTCCTGATCAGGATCGTAGTAGTACCGTGAGGTCACCTTCTCATGGAATTCTCTGAAAAGCGCCTCTCCGCCCAGGATGAACCGGGATCCGATCAGCTCGGAGATGATGACCATGTCCCGGATTTCCGGATCAAGATGTTCCAGATACTCAGAGACCGTGCTTGAATAGAGCTGTTCTCCGATATGTTCCGAAAGGTAGTGGTGAAGAGGGGTTGCATAGACCAGCATGTCGTGCGTGATGTTCTGCATTGCCTGATTGATGGCGGTGATATCCGCGTCATCCCGCGTCACGATGCCGACGTCGATATCGTCCTGGTCCGCCCTCGTACCCACACCGCAGATGAAGAAATCCCCCCGGTCCCAGTCGGGCAGGTAGAGGTCGAGCAGGGTCTTCATGTAGGCCCTTGAGAGGGCCCTGAAATCGCTGCCGACGTTCATCATGAACTGCTGGTAGACCATTTCGATGGTAGCGCCCGATGAGATCCCCAGCGTGAGAATGTCCTGGTGGCGGAAATTCATGTGGAGGAACTGCAGGGCGTAGTAGCAGCTCACGTGCCTGATGTTCGTCTGGCGGTTATCGCTCAGCCGGACTATGAGCTCCATCTCCTCATCGACATGACTGCTGGAGGTCCAGAGGTGGACCTGCATCAGGTTCCCGCTCGACTCCAGGATGTCGATGAGGGAATCGAGGTGTTGCTTCAGGACATGGATATATTTCTGGTGATGGTTGGCAAGGGTGGCGACGCGTTTTTCCAGGGCCTGCAGGGAATCCATGATGGCTGGTGTCCCGGTCAGGAGGACCTGATCAGATCCTGGCCGGCCCTGAAGGCTTTGATGTTCATCTCCTCGGTGCCCCTCGGTACCCTGGCCCGGATTGCGTTAATCACCGCGTCATCTGAGATGATCCCCGAGAGCTCGGTGATGATGCCGAGAGCGACCAGGTTCGCGACGATCTTTCTGCCGACCTGTTCCTCGGCGATGTTTGTTATCGGGAAGCCGTAACTGGTGAAATCACCCTCGGGCTGTTCGTGTACGAACCCGGAATCCATGACGATCGTGCCGCCCGGTTTGATATCGCTCGAGTATTTGTCGGCCGCCTCCTGTGTCATGGCCAGCAGGAGGTCGATGTTGGTGGCCTTGGGGTAGTCGATATCTCCGTCGCTGATGATCACTTCCGATCTGCTCGCGCCGCCCCTGGCTTCCGGTCCGTACGACTGACTCTGGGTTGCGTTCTTGTCTTCATAGATGGCGGCCGCTTCGGCGATGATCTTCCCGATCAGTATCAACCCCTGGCCGCCGGCACCGCTCAATCGTATCTCGTAACGAAAACTCATCACGCACTCCCGTTCCTGGCGTTCATTGCTCGCGCGACAGCCGCGTCGTAAGATTGTATGTACTCCGGGATGTCGCGATCGACCAGGACGCCGATCACGATCCTGCCCTCCAGTTCCTCAGCCGTCATCTTTTCGGCCTTGGCAACCCGGACCGCGGCATCCTTCTGATCAAGGATCATCTGCGCCCCGGTCCCCTTTTTATTCAGTTTGCCGTAGGCGGTCGGGCAGGGCGCCATCACCTCGATGAGGGAGAACCCCTTTTTCTCGATGCCCTTCCGGATCAGACTATCGAGCAGCTTGGCATGAAATGCCGTGCAGCGGGCAACGTAGGCTGCCCCGGCCGCGATCACGAGACCGGAGATGTCGAATGTATTCTCGATCGCTCCGAAAGGTGCCGTCGTACCGATGTCTCCCACCGGCGTGGTGGGTGAGGCCTGACCTCCGGTCATCCCGTAGATATTGTTGTTATAGAGGATCACCGTCATGTCGATGTTCCGCCGCGCCGCATGGATCAGATGGTTGCCTCCGATCGCGGTTGCGTCTCCATCGCCCGTGACGACGAGCACGGTCATATCGGGACGAGCCATCTTCAGCCCCGTGGCGAAGGCGATCGGTCGCCCATGGGTGGTGTGGATGGTGTTGAAATCGACGTACCCGGTCGTCCTGCTCGAACAGCCGATCCCCGAGACCATCGCGATATCGTCCTGTTCGATACCGAGGTCGTCTACCGCGCGAAGGATGGCCTTGAGAGCGACCCCCGCACCGCATCCGGAACACCAGATATGCGGGAAAAATTCGTTGCGCAAATACTTCTGATAATCCATCGCTTACCGGCACTCCTTGATCTTCTGCACTATCTCTTCAGGATGGATCGGGTCTCCCGTGATGCGATTGACCCGAACGACTTTCGCGCTGCCGCTCACGGCGTGTTCCACCTCATGCGCGATCTGTCCCAGGTTCAGTTCCGGTACCACCAGATGAGAGACCCTGTTGGCGAAGGCGCGTATCCGGTCGATCGGGAAGGGCCACATGGTCTGGATCCTGAGCATACCCACGGGTATGCCCTCCTCGCGCGCCTCCCTCATCGCCTGCCGTGCCGACCGGGCGCTCGATCCGTAACAGATAATCCCGATCTCGGCGTCATCGGTCCCGGTCTCCTCGACCTGTATGATCTCGTCGGCGTACCGGTCCAGTTTTCCGTGCAGCCGGTTCAGCATCTCCTCAATCTTGCCGCTATCCATCGTCGGGAATCCGGTTTGATCGTGCACGAGCCCGGTGACGTGATATCGGTACCCTTCACCGAAGTTCGCCATGGCCGGCACCATTGATTCCTCGATCTCGTACGGCAGGTACTCTTCCGGAGGTACCGCAGGCCTCTTCCGATCGATCACCACCAGATCCGCGGGATCGGGCAGCGTCACCTTTTCGTAGACGTGACCGATGATCTCATCCAGCAGGAGTATCACGGGAACCCGGAACCGTTCGGAGAAGTTGAACGCCTGCACGGTCATGTCGAATGCTTCGCGGACACCAGCGGGAGTCAACACGATGATCGGATGGTCGCCGTGGGTGCCCCAGCGGGCCTGCATGACGTCTCCCTGCGAGGGAAGGGTGGGGATGCCGGTGCTCGGTCCGCCCCGCATAACGTTCACGATGACGACCGGGATCTCTGCTAACGAAGCGTACCCGATATTCTCCTGTTTCAGTGAGAATCCGGGACCGCTCGTTGCCGTCATCGATTTCATGCCGCCCAGGGACGCTCCTATGACCACTCCCATCGCCGCGATCTCGTCCTCCATCTGCATGAATCGGCCGCCTACTTCCGGCAGCCGGTGGGCGAGGTGTTCAGCGATTTCGGTGGATGGGGTGATGGGATAGCCCGCAAAAAAGCGGCACCCGGCCGCGATCGCGCCCTCCGCGACCGCAATATTTCCCTGCATCATGGATGTTCTGGGATGCACGTCGATTGTCTCCCGATGAGTTTCCCTGTTCTACACGCCCCTTACACGTCAGGAATACGTAACATCGTATGAGATCTCCCGGCGGGAAACTGAATTGTCCAGTTCCGGGAGCAATCGACGCAGAGCGTCCCGGGCATAAAACACACGGCTGGCTACGGTACCTTCCGGGATACGCATCATCCGGCTCAGCTCAGCATAACTGAAATCGGAAATATCCTTGAGCACAAGCAGCTCCCGGGCGGCATCATCCAGCCGGTTCAGGGCATTCCATATGAGGGTCCTGGTTTCTTCGCGAATGGCGTGATGATCGGTGCCGGCACCGTGATCGCGCAGGGTGAGGGACCCTGCATCCAGCATCACTTCAACTGAATGGGTCTCCCGTGCCCTGCGCATGTGATCCCGATACAGATTTCTGGCGATCGTGAGCACCCAGGGCGCAAAGGCACGTTCCGGATCGTACTGATCGAGTCGACGCCAGGCGCGGATGAAGGTGTCCTGTGTCAGATCGCGGGCATCCTCAACAGAACCTGTCAACGCATAGAGGAGTGCGAAGACCCGCTGCTCAAAGTGACGCACGATCGGTTCGAAGGCGTCATGATCTCTCTGACTGCACCGCTGGAGGAGGAAGCGTTCTTTCTCCCGGGTCATTGCCCTGTTTCCTCTTCGAGCATCTCCATCATCTGCCGTCGATAGAGGTCGAATGCCTTCCGTCCCGCGCTGGTAAGACTGAGGATGGTGTTCGGCTTTTTTCCGACAAACTTCTTTTCCACCTTCAGAAATCCAGCCTCCTCAAGTCGACTCATGTGCGAAGAGAGATTCCCGAAAGTCAGACCGGTCTGGCGCTGGAGGAAGAGGAAGTCGGCGTTCTTCACGACAGCCAGATATGACATGATCAGAAGCCGTGCCGGTTCGTGGATCAGTTTATCGATCCCGCCTGGTGATGTATCGGCGCCGGACACGTTCATCCCTCCTCACGATTCAGGTGATTGTCAGGAAGCGGATGCTGGATCATGAAGCGGATGAAGATGACGATTCCCATCAACGTTATCACGGCACCGGATACCAGCAGGGGGATGCCTGAATCGAACATGAGAATGAGGGTTACCGTCACCCCGACCATGAGTGCTGTGAGATAGCCCCTGAAGAAGTCATTCCGGTGCGCGATGAGCGCAATCGGGGCAAAGACGATTAATCCGACAGCTGAAGCCATCACTATCCGGCCGAGTTCCAGATGCACGATCCCCATGGTCTGGAGCAGGATCAGAAATGCCTGGATCGCGACGATCAGGGCCAGGATCCAGCCGGCCTTTCTGAATTTCGCTCGCCTCTCCGGCCCCGGCTTCATCGTGCCCATCCGCCGGGAGGTGACCCATCTCCGTCCCAGCCAGGGGATGGCTCCCACGACGATCCAGTAGAGAATGAAGATGGGCATGACCTCGAAGAAGGAGTCACTATCACGGGAGAAACTGACCAGTCTGAGGGCCCACACTCCCAGGAGCAGGAGCCCCAGCTGGATATCATTGAGACCATCCTGGAACTGGGAGGAGAAAGCTTTTCGCTCGATTGCGGCGAGATCGACAAGGTGTGACATCGGGTACTCCTTGAACGTTGCGCGTAATGCTGCGTGATTCTTGTAGACAAAGTAATTTGTATTGCAAAGTACTTTGTCAATCTACAGAGCAATACGGGTCCGGTCAAGGAATGTTTCAGTGAAATCTGAAAAAGAAGGTTCCGGAGGATCCTGTCAGAGGAAGCAGGCCTGTCGGGTGGTTGCAGAAAAACGGCTGCTGTTACCTGCCGCCCTCCAGGTTGCGGAGGGTAAACATTTCGTCGGGGATCACAATATTCATTTCGAAATCGAGGATCTCCAGGACGGTACTGGTGTCGGCCTGCAGAGCGTTGTTGAGTTCGATGCGGAGGGGATACCAGCGCCCGCCGATCTGGCGAACATCACCCAGCAGTGATGTTTTGAGCAGTTTTCCACTCTTTGCGAACCGCTCCTCCTTCAGAGGTACCCATCGCTGGGTGTCGATCCAGAGGCGGAGGCCCTGGTAGGCCAGATCGGATCGTCTGGCGGTCAGGTAGAGGATCCATGTCGGCCGACCGTCAAGGGTCTCTTCACCCTCTATGACGGCGGTGTAGTCCTCCACCATGCTCGGATTCTCACTCGCGTCACCATAGGAGAAGTCGCTCCCCATAAGCCCCTGGCGGAGCATGTGTCCCTGGATCCGGATGCTCTTGCCCACCCGAGGCAGGAAAATCCACATCCGGTCACCCTCCAGGCGGAGGAATCTGCTGCCGGCGTCGCGGGCAGGGGAGGTGAATTCCAGGAAGGAGCGGTCGGTTCCCTCCGACCATGAGGTGAACTCCATCTCCCGTGATACCCCATTGCGATAATTGATGGTCATCTTCGCCGTCATCCGGGCGGTTGTGAAAGTCATGTTGGCGTCCACCCGCCGCAGGATCTCTTCCGTAGACGGTTGGGCTGAGGCGATCGTGGGGGCCAGAACAAGGATAATGAGGACGAGTGTCATGTCAGGTGACAAACGTCGGCACCGAGAGTGACGCCGTGCCAGACCGGCAAGGCGTGGCGACGAGGCATAGCGGTGGCTATGGCGAGGAGGCGCAACGCAGCCGGTCGGGATACGGCGCCGCTCGAATGCCACGGTTGTTGCGTGACAGGGCACTCGTGGCCATGTCGGAGTGCCCGTCGCACCGAACGGTAATCCGGCGGTGCCGGGATCAGGCCTGACGGTCTTCATGGTAATGCGCCTCATTCTCTCAGTGCCTCCGCCGGTTTCATCCTGATAGCCCGCCGCGCCGGAAGGAGGGTGGCGATCCCGGCGGTCAGCACTCCCGCGGTGATACCGATTAGCAGGTAGCTCAGTTTCCAGTCGGGATAGAAGACACTGCTCATCGGCCAGTCCATCCCTTCCATCGCCTTCGACATGTTGAGGCCGGTCTTTTCGAGCCAGATGCCGAATCCGCTGCCCACCAGTCCACCGATGACCGCGCCGATCAGGCCGATGATGAGGCCCTCATTGATGATCAGCATGACGATGCTCCTGTTGCGCATTCCCATCGCGCTCAGCATCCCGAATTCCTGGGTACGTTCCATCACCGTCATGATCATGGTGTTGACGATGATAAGACCAGCCATGAGCAGGAAAATGAACATGATGGCGCCGTAAATACTGTCTGCCATCGGCAGTATCTGCATGAGTTCACTCTGGTTCTCCCACGAAACGGCCTCCACCCCGCCGATCACCAGGGGGTCGAGTTCCTCCTGGAGTGAAGTGGCCGCGGCGCCCGCCAGTTCGACATCTTCGATGAAGACCAGGATCTCGATCGTCCCGTCTTCCATGTCGGTCATGTACTGTACCTGGTCGAGGGTCATGAAGATGGTCATCCGGTCGAGTGGATCGATCCCGGTCGACGTAAGACCGGTGATCCGGGCCCTGATGCCTCCCAGGGATCGGTAGGCGGTCTGTCCCAGCAGGGTAAGGGTATCTCCGACCGATACTCCCAGCTGCTCAGCCAGCTGGAACCCGATGAGCATTTCAGCTTCGCCGATCTGAGGCGCGCGTCCCTCTGATATCATCGCGAGTATATCGAGATAGCCGGTTTCACGTTCCATGTCCGCGCCGATGAGTATGGCCGGTTTGTTATCGGTGCCGTTGTCCACCAGGACCGCGGTCCTGATCCGCGGTAACGCCTCCACCACAGTCGGATGAGAGCGGATGACGGGGAGGAGTTCGGAAATATGGGGCACATTCAGGTGCATCGGCAGGAATCGCTCGCGGGCCGTGAACTCCTTGTGGGTAATCCTGACATGCCCGGTCTGGATACGGGCAAACGTGTCGAGGAAGTCATCCATGATGCCGCCGATATAGGCGAAGGAGAAGGTTATAGCCGCGACCGCGACCATCACTGCGCTCATGGTGAGCATGGTACGACGCATATTGCGGCGAGTGTTGCGTGCCGCGAGGCGGATCAATGGGAGACCGGCGCCTGAATCAGACATGACGCAGAGCCTCAACGGCCTTGAGCCGACTTGCTTTGGCTGCCGGATAGAGCGCAGCCAGGGTCGCCATCAGCCCGGTGGAGAGCCAGATCGCGACGATCACGATGAAGCTGACAGTGGGATAGATCACGCCCCGGACCGGGTAGCCGATATCAATATCGCCGTACATGGCAGTGAGGTCCCAGCCGCTGTTGGCCAGCAACAGGATGGGAATGAGACCCAGAACGGTGCCGATGGCTCCGCCAAGCAGTCCGTTGACGGCGCCCTCGGCCAGGAAGAGCCGTCGGATCCCCTGCCGGCGCATCCCCATGGCCATGAGCATGCCGATCTCACGGGTACGTTCGTAGGTGGCCATGAGCATCGTATTGGTGATCCCCACCACCGCCATCAGGAGCATGATGCCAAGCATGACTCCCTGACCTGAGCGCTTCATTTTCGCCAGGGCCATGAAACTGTCTTCTATCGACTGCCACCCTCTGACCTCCACGCCGCTCTCAGCTCCCAGGGTCTCATTCACCCGTTTCAGGGTAGCCGATTCCCGGACACCCAGACGGAACCGCATGGCGATCTCGGTCACGGATCCCCGCATCTCGAGCATTTCCTGGGCGGCGCTCAGAGATATCATGAAGGAATTCCTGTCGATCAACGGGTTGCCGGTTCCCACGATCCCGATGATGGGCAGGTCGAGCGCCTCCCAGGCGCCCGCGGCGGTCCTGGTCAGCACGGTCAGCCAGTCGCCGGCGGAAACCGAAAAGAGTTCCGCCAGTCCGCTTCCCAGCAGCATCCCCTCCTCGACCGGGTCGAGATAGTCACCCTCCATGATCGCCTCGTGGATACGGAATACATCATCATCGCTTCCGGCCACCTGGATGCCGATCCCCTGGCAGGGGAGCTGATCCACACCATTGGATATCTGGGCGAAGAACGTAAGGCGGGGGGTCGTGGCGGCTACGCCCGCAATGGACTCGATCGTAGACTGGAGCTCTGCGACGTCAGTCAGGACCGGTTCGAGGGGGAGTTCGTTCCGCTCGTCGAAGTATCCCGCGGCGTAGATCTTTGCATGACCGGTCTGGTAGTTGATCAGGTTGTCGAATGACTGCTGCTCGAGGCCCATCATCAGGGCGAACATGAACTGCATCAGCATCACCGCGATGGCTACGGTGGAAGCGGTGATCAGCGTACGGCGCTTGTTGCGGAACAGGTTCCTGATGCCGAGGCGGAGGGTGGTCCCGGACCCAACCGCGCCCGGTACCATCTCATGCGCCATGGCCGTTTCCCCCTTTGCGCTCATCCGATTCGATCATCCCGTCACGCAGGAGAACCAGCCGGCTGGCGTGTTCCATGACCAGCGGATCATGGGTGGAGAAGACGAAGGTGGTCCCTCTCTGTTCGTTCATCGACTTCATCAGGTTCATGATCTCGGAGGCCGTCACGCTGTCGAGGTTCGCGGTCGGTTCGTCGGCCAGCACGAGGGTCGGGTTCTTGACAAGCGCCCTGGCGACCGCGACACGCTGCTGCTGGCCACCGCTCAGCTCGTTCGGCCGGCGGTCGGAGAGTCCGGCGAGTCCGACATCTTCCAGGGCGGATTCCACCCGCTCCCGGCGATCGGCCGCATCGGTGACACCCGCCAGATGGAGCGGGAATTCGATGTTCTCGAAGGCTGTGAGGACCGGGATGAGGTTGAAGGTCTGGAAGACGAATCCGAGGTGGGTATTGCGAAAATCAGCCAGATCTTTCGAAGTGAGGCCCTCAAGTGGCTGCCCGTCGATCTCGATGGAGCCGGTATCGGGTTCGTCAAGGACGCCGATCAGGTTGAGCAGGGTGGTTTTCCCGGATCCGGATGGGCCGGCCAGCGAGAGGAAGGTGCCGGCTTCGATATCCAGGCTGACGCCGCGAATGGCGGGCACCTCGATCACTCCCACATGGTAGGTCTTGTAGACGTCGTGCAGGTGTGCGGCAACGGCCATGGCTCTGCCTGCCCTTCGGCTTGGTATACCGTTCCGCAATGACTTCTGTCAGTGCGTGATCATCCTCCCGGCTTCCCGAAAATATGCTCGTTGATCGATTTCACTTCGGTACCGGGTGCCACTACTGGTATCACGAATTCGAAGGGTTTGTCTATCGGCATCAGGCAGAGCGATTCATTGCAGGTCTGGTAGTAGACCTTCATGTCGAGCTTGATCTCTCCCGGTGCGGCATCGTCCGGCAGACGCCCCACGAGGCGGATGATGACCTGGTTATGGTACTGTTCATCGTGGAGCCCCGGGATCGTTTCTCCCGGTTTGACCTGATCTTCCGGATATCTGACGTAGGGCCAGGTGACCGGCGATTCCTTCGGCAGTTTCAGTTGCGTGGGGATCAGCGTGGGATCGGATGTCGCGTGTCCGTTGAGATGGTACCCTTCCATGATGTCGAGCACGATCGCGGCCTGGAAGGTGGCTCCCGGCTCGAACCCGGTTTTCGGCAGAGCGGGGGTTATCGATACCACATCGCCTGGCCTCGCGATTTCCTGAGCATCTGCCGCCATGGTGGTTACCGCGGCGGCTGCGATCACGAGGATGATGGCAGAAAGGATACGGATGGGTCTTCTGGTACGCATGAGTCAATCGCCTCCTGATACTTCAATCCTGAGACTGCACTTTTTTCTCTT
>SDBT01007174.1_pt1 | contig 18397 bp, 18 predicted proteins | sample 2277101 | NCBI WGS metagenome assembly SDBT01 (sample SAMN10404973, study PRJNA504765) | marine sediment metagenome | isolation source: marine sediment core GS10_PC15, 103 cmbsf | place: Arctic Ocean: Southern Knipovich Ridge | collected 2010
AGTTGGAAGGCGTCAATAACAAAATCAAAGTCATCAAACGGAAAGCATACGGATTTCATGATCTACGCTACTTTACATTGAAAATTTACCAGGCTTTCTCCAACTAATTGGGAGAAGAACCAATAATGCTAACTTGGTCTCGGTAACTGATCCTTTAGGAAATACAACTCAATATGTTTATAACAGCAATAACTTTCTAACTCAACTTGTTGATGCTAGGGGAAATGTAGTTGAAACTGCTACATATGATAACAATGAACCGCCAAGGGTATCTTCTTTTACCGAGAAAGGGGAAACATATACCATTGCGTATTTTGTTGGAAGGACTGAGAAGACTGATTCACAAGGCAATAAATGGACTTATTATTTTAATGATGTTGGGGTAATCGAAAGAGTCGTTGATCCTCTTGGGAATGTGAAGCAGCAACAGCTTAACAAGGTTACAGCTACTAGCCTAGATTGGGAAGATGACCTGAATGGCAACCGGACAACCTATACATATGATGGTGATGGGCATATCGCGAGCAAAACAGATCCTTTGGGTAGTAGCTGGACCTATACTTATATTGCGGGGACCAATTGGGTGGAGACCGAAACCAACGCCCTGGGGGTAGTGACCAAGTATGAATACGATAGCAACGGGAACTTGATCAACCTGATCAGAGATTTTGGTGGGGCCTTGGAGAATACAATATCGTACACCTATGACGCCATGGGTCACCGAACAAACGTCGCCGATCCCCTTGGAAGTATCACCAGCTACGATTATGACACAGAAGGCTATGTCACCAGTGTCACAGACCCACTCGGCAATATCACAACCTACACCTACGATGCACGGGGAAACAAGCTGACGGAAACCAATGCCAACGGCAATACCGTCACGTATGGGTATGATCTTTTGAACCGGTTGGTTTCGCTAACCGATTCTTTGGACAATATGACCCAATATACCTATGATGCCAATGGGAACCTGGCTTCGGTGGTACTGGCCAATGGGCAACAGACCACTTTTACTTACGATGCATACAACCGGCTTGCACAAGCAACCGATCCGCTGGGGAACAGTAAGTTGTACACCTATGATCATAACGATAACCTGGTCTCCAAAACCGATGCCAATGGCAATATGACCCAGTATGGTCATGATGTTCTAAACCGCAGAACAAGCGTGACTGATGCTAAAGGAGCTATAACAACATTTGGCTATGATGCCAACGGCAACCGCATGTCAGTAACCGATGCCAATGGCAACACTACGACCTTTTCTTATGACGTGCTGAACAGACTTGTTCAAAAGACGTATCCGGATGGCACAAGCTATACATACACTTATGACGCTTTGGGCCGAAAAATAACCCAAACCGATCTAAATGGCGACACCATCAATTATACCTATGACCGGTTGAACAGACTAGTTCGAAAAACCTTTCCTGACGCAACCACAGAGGATTTTACCTATGATCTGATCGGTAGGATGCTGACCGGTTCCAATCCGGATAGCAATTTGAGCTATGCCTATGATTCCCTAGGCCGGGTGACCCAGGTGACGCAAAACGGAAAATTGGTTCAGTGCAGCTACGATTCAGTCGCAAATCGAGCCTCAATGACCACTCCCGAAGGGGAAACAGTCCAGTATACTTACAACCAGGCAAGCCAGATGACCAGGATTCAGCTCTCCAGCGATAAGGGGGTTGATTATACCTATGATGCCTTAGGCAGTGTGCTCAGGAAAGACTACACAGGCGGGGCTTATTCCACGCGCTCCTATGACAATGCCGGGAGACTGATCAATGTCAGCCATTTCAAGGGCGACGGAACACCCATATACACCCAACAAAACCCCATTGACAATGTCGGAAATATCCTGACCAAGACAACCGATCTAGGGACCACCACCTATTCTTATAATCAGACCTATCAGTTGATATCCGCTGATCATCCGGTTCAAACTGACGAGGCCTTTACATATGACCCAGTCGGAAACCGGTTAACCTCGGCTGCTCACAATGACTGGACCTACAATAACCGCAACGAACTTATCTCCTATGATGGGGTAACCTACTCCTATGACGCCAATGGAAATACCATCAGCAAAATTGATGGATCTGGAACGACAAATTACACGTACAATTATGAGAACAGGCTGGTCCGGGCTGATTTCCCGGATGGGACTTATGCAGAGTACGTGTATGATGTAAAGGGGAGAAGGATAGAAAAAAGCGTTGACGGAAATGTGACAGGTTTTCTCTATGATGGAAGCCACCTCTTGGCTGAGTATGATTCTTTGGGCAGTTTGATAAGGAACTATTTCTACGGGGCTGACCAGTATAATCCTTTGTTGATGAAGGAAAATGGGTCAGTCTATTTTTATCTGAAGGATCATCTGGGAACGCCTAAGAAACTAATTGATGAAAGTGGGACTGTCGTATGGTCAGGGAATTATAACAGTTTTGGGAAGATGACCATTAACGTCGAGACAGTTGAAAATAGTATTGGGTTTCCAGGTCAATATCTCGATAGAGTTTCGAAAAAATACTATAACTTACATCGATACTATAATCCAGAGATAGGAAGATACGCTCAACTTGATCCTGCTGGCCTAAGTTCTAGCACAGTTAATTTGTATTTATATGGATATAATAACCCAATAAATAGAATTGATCCATTTGGATTATGGGTATTATGTGGGGGTTTTTCTGGTGAAGTTAAAATAAAAATTGGTGTCAACGTGACTATCTATCTATGCACTGATCACGACGGTGATGTTCTTTTTAAACTGTGCGGTGGCGGGGGAGTTGGCCTTGGAGGCTTAGTAAAGGCAGGAGAGTTTGATCCTTGGGGGGACATTGAACTTGATGGTTTTGCGTTGACTGGGGAGTTTAAAGGTGATGCAGGAGCAGCATTTTTTGGTGGTGTCGAAGGAGGTGGTAGTATCTCATTCGATATGTTTAAGTTTGGCAAATTATGGTTTCAGTGTCGTGACTTCATGGGTGCATTATCTAATTCCGTTTCTGGAGGACCTTCTGGTAAAATAATTGCCGGATTTGGAGCATCTATAGGGGCTGATCTTTCAGGTTGTGCAAAATATGGCTGGCAATAATAAAAGCGCAGCTATAGCTATGGCAAATATCATGCAATGAGACTTCGAACATATAATCTATGCTTTTACGAAAGATTCAAGCCAGTTAAGAGGTAAACAATAAACCATATAAGTAAAAGGGGGTGTCCACTTCGCTGTCTTAATTTTATAGTTGGCTCATGAGCCATCATAATTCCTATCCAATTGAACGATGGATACTTGGAACTCTTCAGGGCTCTGTCAGTGATAAACATTTTGACTACTATCTTGATGAATACACCTTTCTTTTCAATCGAAGGAGTTCCAAGGCTCGCGGTCTCTTATTCTATGGTCTCTTACAGCAAGCTGTAATGATTACACTAGTAACATATAGAAAATAGTCGGTGGCCAGAAATAGTATTCAGTTCCTTGCGGGCTTGCGAATAGCGCCAGTGAAATGGATACCCCCCTAAGTTAATTTTGTCCTTCTATGGTCTTTATGATGAATATTAATGATTTTCTTAGATTTAGATGTGCGGGTAGAATTGGTAAGAGCATGTTATTTTCTTGGTATGCTGTTCATCCATTATCACATGTCCTGTTTTATAGCCAGCATATTCATATTAGAGTGTGGCCATTTAAGAAAGTATTGAAATATGAAAACATAAAAGAAATAAGAGAAATAAGGAGTTATTTGTTTATGATTGGAGCTCGAGGATTTCAAATAATACATAATGGTGAAAGGCATCCATATATAGCTTTTTGGTGTAAAGAACATGATAAAACCATAAAAGCTTTCAAATCAAGAAATATCACAATAACATGTTTATGAAAGTAATCTCTGCAGTTTTGCAGAATAAAAACAGAAAACGCCAATATCATGAATTTAGCCAGATTGTATCGTGATGAACAAGAAATTCATTTATTTTATGATAGCTTGTCTACTTGTTGTTAGCTTTAGTAAAGATTGTTTTTCAATGGGAAATGATAACGAGAAAATAAATGCAAAAAAGATTGAAGAATTAAAATCGTTGTCTAACCAATATCTATCTTTTTTTCAGGAAAAAAAATATGCATATGCATTTGGAATGGTGCATTCAAATCAAAACATGTTTGATAGGGATAAAGTAATAGCCGTGTACAACGAATTGGGGGAAATTAAGAAAACTAACTTCATATCCATAGAGAAAAATTTGAATACTCATTGCAGTGTTGAGTTGGTATTAGTATATGAAATTGTGTATGAGGACTATTCATTGAAAAAGAAATTCTATTTTTCTGAAAATGATCATTTTTCTATCTGTAAAGTCAAAGATTTATTCACTGACAAGAAAATAATCGAGATTTTTGAAAACATTTACATGAAATAACTCTTAACCCAAGTTTGTGCTACAAACAATCTATTGGATTTTGCTCGATATTTTCTGGTTCCGTGTATTGATGAGCCTGTAGAAAGCCAGAGAAGGAGAAAACAGACGGTCGGTGCTACACAATTCACAGGACCTTCCTGGCGAGGACTATCAGTTAAGCCTTGACGGTCAGTAACAGTGGGGAAAATAGGTTTTGTTGGATATTGTACTTGGGTTAGCAATAGACAAATCGGGTCAGGTCTTAAATATCAAGTTTAGGGTTCAGTATGAGAGGAATAGCCACGTGGGTTGGCATGCTTGACAGACTTTTCCTGCCAAGGACCGGAAATAAGTGTTGTGAAAGAACAATAGGGTCCGGTCTCAGATATTAACTTTAGCGTTCAGCGTAGGAGGATCATACACATTCTCGGGTTTGCACAATTAACAGACTTCTGCCGACAAGGACCCGCAATGAATGTTGAAATTTGGTAATAGTGGAGAGACAGATTCTCGTGCAGAACATACTTGAATTGGAAAAGGAGGGCGAATATGCACATGAGAAACATTGAGAAGTTGACTAGTGTGGCAATTTTTGTCGTAGCTGTTTTCGGGCTAGTTTTTAGTCCTCAAGCTAGTCTGGCAGAAATCTCGGTTGACTCTTATTGTCAAGTCGTAGTCCAAACGTTGCAACAGGATGTCTCTAACTTCCAGGAACTGGTTGCACTTGTAAACCAATACAAGGATGATAGAAAGACACTAAACCAGCAGGAAGAAATCAAAAAAGTGGAGTTCAAACAAGCAAAGGAAGCTCTTTACTCGTCATTTGGGATAACTGATACTGAATACGCTATGTATATGGGCAAAAATGGCCGAGCGGTGAAAAAATACCTGGATGCTAATCCTGATATCAAGCAGCAGATCGATGACCTGTCCGCTCAGGTGGGCTCGTTTTTAGAGGAGTATGAATCCTTGAAGGCGAGTACAGGAGGTACTGAGCCACCCCTTCCATGATTTGATGGAACTGCAGATATAATCCACGGGAAGGGCACGAATTTGCACTAAGTGTTAATTCCTGAGGTACTTGGTGTCTATTAGTGACCTTGGTGGATTTTTTGTGTTGTGAATGTGCTGGGAAAACGAATATGCAATCCACGAAGGGCACTAAGGGGCACGAAAAGGGGGCAGGGGCCTAAGATTTGTGTCAATTCGTGTTCTTCGCGGATGTTTCATTTTCTATTTTCCCCTCCTTTATATCTTCTCGCTTTTCTTCACGTCGACAGTTGGGTAATTGGCGGAATTGCTTGACAAATCGATTAGCAGAGTGTATGAATGAATGCAACATTCTAGACACACTTGGTTGTTGGTGAAACCGCAGAGACACGCCCCAGTGAAATGGGCTATGCATTTCACTGGGTAAACATTTCACCACAGTACGATAGTCCCTACCTGCGGGACAGGCAGATGGACGCAGATGGCTTTCACGGCAGGCGCCGAGGAATATGTTTTTGTCAATATAGGGAGGTTGATATGCCAAAACTAAGAGACGTTGATGTCAATTATGACCAAGTTCGTGAGTTAGTTGGTCAGCTGGAATTCAAAAAGAAGATGACCCTGATAAGAGAGATTGTTAAAGAAAAAGGCTATAGAAACAGTTTCTATGAATATACAGAATCTCTATTGAAAAAGTATGACATACCTGCAATGAATGAAGATGAGCTTGATACCTTTTTACACCAAAAGAATTGAACAGGATTAGATAGTTGATACCGAAGGTTGTGATTGATACCAACATTTACATCTCTGCCATTTTTTGGGGTGGGAAGCCTAGAGAAGTAGTGGCTTTGGGTCGTGATGAGAATATACTTATCTTCACCTCATCTGACATTGAAAGCGAAATAGCTGAAAAGCTAAGAACAAAGTTCAGGCTTGATGAGGAAGAAACAAGTCAGATCATTTCAGATTTTTCCACTTTTACCATTCCTGTTAATATCACAAGGCGAATTCAAGCAGTGGCAGATGATCCTGATGATGACAAGTTTATCGAATGTGCTGTTTCCTGCGGAGCGGATTTTATTATTTCGGGTGATCAACATCTACTAAAGATTAAAGAATATGAAGGAATTAAGATTCTGGCGGCTGCAGAATGCCTTCCGCTAATATTGGGGCATGAAAAATAAGTAGCTTGAATTTGATCTGTTTTCATCTGCGTTTCCAAGAAGTAGTAATGAGAAACATTTCAATATTGACAATATGCCTTTTATTGACCAGTGCCGGCAGTGCTTATGCGGGGTTGGCCTTTGTGGCCAACTTAGACGGGAACTGGGATCTTTTTACTGTCGATGATGATGGCAGAAATCTGGAACGACTGACGAGCACGGAATATGACGAAAAAGACCCTTGCTGGTCTTCAGATGGAAAGAGGATCGTGTATGCCACAAGCGATGGGCACCTAAATATTATAGGCTGCGCTACAAGGGAAAGCCATCGGATCGCTGGTGATGAGCAAGATACCGCCAAGATCTCCGCTTCTTTTTCCCCTGATGACAAAGAGATAGCGTTTGCTCAGTTCAGGCCACCGGAAGAAGGTGATGACACGGATCTCAAGGTATTTAATCTGGAAGCAGGGACCACGAGAAGAGTCGTTGATCAGTATGGCATCCAGATGTGGCCGGTATGGTCGCCGGACGCAAGCCGCATTGCTTACGCCAATGTTCATTGTTCAGGCGAATGCGGACGTCTTCTCCAGGAGTTGTGGATTGCAGATCCAGACGGGGGCTACGCTCGACAACTCTTGATGACCAATTCTCTGTGCCAGCAACCTGACTGGTCAGCAGATGGAAGTCGAATTGCGTTTTCGTCAGATAAAAGTGGTGGTTTTGATATATGGGTGTTGTCATTGAAGGACTGGAAGCTGAAGCAGGTAACGACGGATGAAAGCCTGGACGTAAGTCCTGCCTGGTCATCGGATGGAAACAGAATTGCATTTGTATCCACAAGGTCAGGGAGGATGGAGATCTGGATTAAGGATCTGAGGAGTGGGGAGTTGAAGGTGTTGAGGCCGTTCGGGGAGAAGGTGGTGGAGTGTAAGGACGTTGATTGGTAGTCCACGAAGGACACGAAGGAGCACGAAAGAAGCGATCCACGAAGGACACGAAGGGACACTAATCCACGAAGAGCACAAAGGACCACCAAAAAGGAAGAGATTTGTGTCTCTTAGTGTACTTAGTGGATTTATTGCGTAGAAGAAATATATGGCACCGGAACTGATTCTTGGGCAGGAGGTATATGAGATCATTGGCGCTGCCATGGAAGTCCACAAGACTCTAGGGCATGGTTTTCTAGAGGCTGTGTATGAGGAGGCGCTTCGCTACGAAATGACGAGCAGAGGCATCCCTTTCAAGTCCCAAGTTGAACTCAAGATTAAATACAAAGATCGATATCTTCAAAAGACTTACATTGCAGATCTTGTGGCCTAGGACCAAATCATTGTCGAACTGAAAGCCTTGACCAATCTGTCTGGCAAGGAGGAAGCACAACTCATCAACTACTTGAAAGCAACGGGATTCAAGGTGGGTTTGTTGGTCAATTTCGGAAGTCCCACTAAACTGGAATGGAAAAGATTTGTCCACTAAGAATCACCAATGGACACGAAAAAGCGGAAATAAATGGGAAAGATCCAATCCATCATTTTTTCCCTAACCTTCGTGACCATTCGTGCCCTTCGTGGATTGTAAAGGAGAGCTTATGAAGAAGCTTATTGTCTTTTTTGCTCTGTTCTTCATCTGCGCATGTGCCTCACAAAAGGTTGTCAAAGAGGAGCAAGCGCCTTCACTGCCACTTGCTCCAGCCGTTTCTGAAGCGCCGACACCGGCTCCAGTTGTTCCGGAAATACCGACTCAGACTATGGACAGGCCGGTAATCCCTGCCAAAGAGTCGATTGCGCCCCTGTTTGGCAGGCTGCTTTCAGAGGTCGCAACCTCCCCGTCATCTTTCAACCCAAGCCACGGTGAGGATGTCGCCATACACTTTCAGCTCTTAAAGCCAGCCAAAGTGACGGGTAATGTGTATGACCCCGACCATGGTTTAATCAGGACGCTTGCCAACGAGAAATACATGGAGGCAGGGACACAAGGGATCATCTGGGATGGGAAGGACATGGATGGAAATGTTGTGCCGGATGAAGCTTACTTCTTTAACATCATTGCAGAGGATGAATCAGGCGGCGAGGAGATCTACGATCCGACGAGCTTTTCCGGAGGGGCTTGGCAGGATATAACCGCCGCCGATATTGACCCCCAAAACCATACCATCACCTACAAGATGCCGGAAATGGGAAGGGTCATGATCCGCATGGGGATCCAGGGTGGTCCCTTAATGAACCAGCTTGTGGACTGGAAGCCAAGAGTGAAGGGAATGATCACCGAGTACTGGAATGGAAAAGACAAAGACAACCTTGTCGATCTTTACAATCATCCCAAGTTCAAAATGATAGTAACATATTTTGCCCTGCCTGAAAATTCTGTCATAGCCTTTGGCAACAAGGAACTCACATACCTAGACTACAAAGGGTCCGTTGCAAGTGAGAGGCCCATGAAGACAAAGCGGGCTAGCTCAGTTCAGAAAGTCTCTCCCCACTATCAGCTGCCAAGGACCATAGATCATTCTCCGAATCTGAAGGTGAGCTTCGTAAATGCCGAGGGGACCGATGAGGATGGTACGATAGTCCTGAAGGGAAAGACCCTAGTAAAGGTCGAGTTGGATGACGAGGACAAGTTAGTTTTTCAGAACCAACAATTCGAGATTTGTTTCTTTCTGGATCACCAGTTCTACGCAGAGGATGAAGCTGGGTATACGCCCTTTAACTGGGTGTGGGATCTGTCCAATGTGGAAGAAGGCAAATACTTGCTGACTGTCAATATTTCCGGTTTTAAGGACCAAATCGGGGTGTTGAGTCGTAGGGTAAGGGTGGTCAAGTAATGGATCCACGAAGGACACGAATATGCACGAAGCCCAGAAGGGTACAAGAGTTGACGAATCCACGAAGAACACTAAGAACCACGAAGATGTTAATTCCACGAAGAGAACGAAGATATACGAATGCACGAAGGGATCCACGAAGGACACGAAGGGGCACTAAGTTCTTCGTTTTGCTGGGTTGTGGGCTGTTGTTGGCCGCCTGTGCGTCAACTAAGCCTGTTCCGAAAAGGTCTGAAATTGCGCCCAAGCCTGACTTGGTATTTGAAGAAAGGGTTTACGACTTCGGGATTGCAGGGCCAGAAGCCGAGATAACTCACACCTTCAAGTTTACCAACGTTGGTTCGTCACCTCTGAGCATCAGTAACGTTAGCGCAAGTTGTGGGTCTGCGGCCGCCCTTTCATCCAAACGGGATATACCACCAGGAGGCAGCGGCGAAATACTGACTACGTTTGAAACAAGGCGCTATGAAGGCAAGCAGGAAACGACGATTGCTGTACGTTCAAACGACCCTGATGAACCTGAGATAGATCTGACTGTTAAGGGTATGGTTAGGCGGGATGTGGCAGTGGTCCCGCAAGGTGTCAATTTTGGGGACGTAGAAAGGGGAAAAACCACTGCGGACCGTGTGAGGCTTCTCCAACTCTCGGACGACAAGTTGACCGTAAAAAGGATAGAGGCCAAGGAGTCCTATTTGACAGTGAGCACATCGAGGTTCAGAGAGGAAAACAGCCGAGGGATTAATATTGAGATCACGTTGAAGCCGGAAGTTCCGGTTGGGTCATTCAGTGAAGTCATAACACTTCACACGAATGTGAAGAGACGCCCACGCATTGATGTCCCCGTGTGGGCCAATATTCTTGCAAATTAGTAAGTGGGAAAAGACCGTGAAGAAGTATGTCCTGTGCACAGTAGCCTTGAGTATCTTGTTGGCACTTAGTCCTGATACCAGGACCCATGCTAAGGAAGTGGTAATTTATACCTCACTGGATCAGCTATTTTCAGAGCCCATCTTAAGGGATTTTGAGAAGTCAACGGGTATCAAGGTGAAGGCAGTTTACGACGTGGAGGCATCCAAGACCACGGGCCTTGTAAATCGTCTTATTGCTGAGAAGAAAAGGCCCAAATGTGACGTGTTCTGGAATTCTGAAGTGGGCCGAACTATTGTGCTGAAGAAGAAAGGGATCTTGGCTCCCTATCGATCTCCATCGGCTGAAGACATCCCACAGGTTTTTCGGGATAAAGAGGACTACTGGACGGGTTTTGCGGCGAGGGCCAGGGTTTTGGTCTATAACACGAAGCTTCTAAAGGAAAGTGAGCTGCCCAAATCGATCTTTGAGCTTACTCAACCAAAATGGAAGGGCAAAGTTGCCCTTGCCTATCCGCTTTTCGGTACAACCGCAACGCATATGGCGGCCTTGTATGTGAGTGTGGGAAGGGAAAAGGCTGAACAATACCTGAAAGCCCTAGAGGCCAATGAGGTGGTCATTGTGGACGGAAACTCCGTCTCTCGGGATCTGGTAGTGGAAGGCGAGCTTCCCCTGGGGTTTACGGATACCGATGATGTGAATGTAGCACTTCAGTCAGGAAAGCCCGTGAAGATGATCTACCCGGACAAAGAGGGGATTGGGACATTCTTGATTCCCAACACTATCGCTTTGATCAAACATGCTCCTCATCCTGAAGAGGGAAAAAGGCTAATCGATTATCTTTTGAGCACAGAAGTGGAAAGCAAGCTCGCCTTTTGTGAGTCTGCTCAGATGCCTCTAAGGGATAATGTGAAGAAGCCAAAGCATGTCCCTCACTTTTCTTCCATCAAGGCCATGGCAGTTGATTTCTATAAGGTTGCTGAAAATATGGATGAGGCAGCCAGATTCTGCCAAGGCCTTTTCGTAAGATAGGCTCCATGAAGCCCCCACGCTTTTTCAGTCCCACTGCTGTTTCCCTGTTTATCGTCATAGTTTTGTTGCCCATCTTTTACATGCTAGCTGCTCCTTTTTGGGCGGATACGTTGGGGCATTTTGATGACTATGGTTCCTTGTTTGGCAAGCGGCACCTGATTCTTGCTCAAAACAGCCTTGGATTGGCATTAGGAGCGTCAGGGCTGTGTCTCGCCATAGGAGTGCCCCTGGCTTTTCTCATCAACAGGACAGATTTGTGGGGAAGGCCCATATTCGGAATTATTTATATCATCCCAATCCTCATACCCCCTTACGTTCACGCCATTGTATGGACGCACCTAAATCCCTTTATCAAGAAATCTCTGTCATTGGATATCCATAGCCTGTGGGGAGTTATATTGGTTCTAACACTGGCCTATTTTCCTTTCATAACCCTCATGACACTAAGTGGACTGAAATCAGTTGACAGAAATCTGGAAGAGGCTTCACTGCTACGCCACGGAAGATGGCATACCCTGAGGCGTGTCACGCTTCCACTCGTTGTCCCTCATATCTTCTCAGGGGCTACATTTGTGTTCATATTTTCTATCATAGATTTTGGTGTGCCTGATATTCTCAGAGTCCGGGTATATCCGGTTGAAATCTTTATTCAGTTTAGTGCATTTTATGACGAGAGGGCTGCAACCGTGCTGTCCCTGCCTTTGATAGCCATTACCTTCCTTTTGATTGTTTTGCAGAAATGGCACATGAAGGACCGCTCTTATGTCCAGGTCTCAGGGGGGTATTCACGGACAATAAAGTATCGTTTGGGCTGGTTGAACATCCTGGGCTTTGGTTTCTGTTCCGTGGTTCTTGGGCTTTCAGTAGGCCTACCTATGGCAGTCTTGATTAAGGAGGCAGGACCGCTTTCGAGCTACACCAGAGTCTTGAGCACGTCCGCAGATCAGATCGCGTACAGCCTTATCCTCGCATCGTCGGGTGCGATTCTTGCTCTGCTTTTGGCATTCTCACTGTCTTATCTGATCGAGAGATCAAAGATCAGAGGAAGGAGTGCGCTTTCCTTTGCGATTCTTATTCCCCTTGCCATTCCCGCTATCACGTTGGGGATTGGTCTTATTAAGGTCTGGAATCGGCCTATAGCCGACCTCGTGTATGGCAGTTCCTTGATCATTATCTTCGGCTATATTGCACGCTTTATCCCCTTTTCTGCAATCACGATCACCTCTGGCTTCAAACAAGTTAACCCGCGGCTGGAAGAAGCAGCCCATCTGAATACCCGGCACTGGACTCGAGTCATGCGGAAAGTACTCATTCCGTTGCTGAGGCCTAGTCTGATCACCGGGTTCTTTATTGTGTTTGTCCTATCATTCGGGGAGCTGGGAACCACGCTTCTGGTAATCCCTCCGGGGAGGGAGACGATTCCAATCAAGATCTACAATCTCATGCACTACGGTGCGGATCAGATGGTCGCCGCACTGTGTGTGTTACTGGTTGCCATAGTTCTTGCATTTTCTGGGTTGTTCTTGGTATTTCATAAGAAACTTACAGCAAGAGCATCTGAATGATAACTGTTTAAGGGTAGTTTTTGTGTCTCACAGAGCGCACAGAGGCCCAGAGTTCTTGAGCTGAATCCTTGAGAGGAGGATTCAGCTCAAACTGCCATCCCGGTATCGCGGGACATGTTTCACGCAAGGAGTTCTTGCTCCAGCAGTCCCAGCAGACACCTCGTGATTAGATGCCACGCAAGTGGCTGAGCATTTTGTCCGATTCTTTCCTCTCAAGAAATCAGACAGAAAATGCAATCTCTGGGCGCTCTGCGGGCTCGAGCGACGGAAGGAAGCAGGCGAGAGATTCTTAACCATGTGACCAGATACGAAGCGTGTGTGGATGATAAGAGTAGAGAATCTTAAGAAAAACTATGGAAAGGAGGAGGCTCTGCAGGGAGTAACGCTTGAACTGTCTTCAAGTGAGATCCTGGCTGTGATCGGGCCTTCAGGATGTGGCAAGACGACGCTTTTAAGACTGGTAGCTGGCCTAGAGAACCCTGATGAAGGAAGCGTCGTGATTGGTGGTGTTGAGGTGAGCACGTCCACACAGATGGTCGCCCCGCACAAGAGAGGACTGTCCATGATATTCCAGGACCTTGCCCTCTGGCCTCATATGACAGTTAAACAGCATATTCAGTTTGTTTTGAGCGAAGACAAACTTTCCAGAGATGCTGTCGAACCAGAGACCCACAGGTGTCTTGAAGAGGTCAGCTTAAATGGCTATGACCACCGTTATCCTCATGAGCTTTCAGGGGGTGAGAAGCAGCGGCTGGCTATAGCTAGGGCGTTGGCCTCAAGACCCACTTATCTGTTAATGGATGAGCCCTTTAGTAATCTCGACTCCATCTTGAAAGAGGAACTGCAATCGCTCATTGTGGGACTTAAGAAACATATGAACATGGGTGTTTTCTATGTCACCCATATCATGGAAGAGGCGCTTGTGATAGCTGACAGGATCGCTATCATGAATGAGGGGCGGGTTGAGCAGATAGACAGTAAAGAAAATGTGCTGAGTCATCCCAAGAACGAATTCGTACGGCGCTTCTTGGGGATCAAATAGGGTATATGTGGTGATCATGAAAAGAGCTGGTTTTTTACTTTGCACTTTCCTGTGTCTGTTTGTTCTTGTTTCATATGAAGGGCCTGCCAACATACTGGCAGAGCAAAAGGGGTTGGTCTTTTCCACATGGGAAGGCTTTGAAGTGGACAAATGCGCCTCCATCTGGCTCATTAAGCGATTCATCGACAAAAATGCTGTTATAAGGTTCTTTCCCAAAGGCAAGCTCATCAAGAAAGGGATACCCTTTGACACCCCGGATGCAAAATTTAGGCGGTACCACAACATGTCGACCTTTGAGTCGCTGCTTAAGCACTATGAGATCAAGGATCCAAGACTTATTCACATAGGCAAAATCATACACGATATGGAAGTAAACATTTGGGAGAAGAAGCTATTTGAGGAAACGCCCGTAGTCCGAGATGCGGTCACCAAGATCATCTTGAACTCCAAGAGTAACGATGAGGTCATAAAGAAAAGCTGTAAATATTTTGATTCGTTTTACAAGCAACATTCTCTCAAGGAAGGGAAAGCCCTTAACAGGTAAGATGAAGCCTGAATAGGGTTTTCTCCCCAATTTTGGAATAGGGGACGTACCCAACTTGTTAACTTGAAGTGTGACCTGGCTTTTGATAAGCACCTTTGCATGCCACGCCGATCACGAATCGATGCCCCCGGTGCTTTGCACCATGTTATTGCCCCGGGGAATTGACCGCGGTAAGATATTTTAGGATCTATCCGACAAACGCAACTTCCTGGAACGCCTTGAAGGGATTTTATAAAGACCTATTTTTTCTTTGAAATGATCACGTACCTGCTGGTTACACCGACTATTTTTTTCTTTTGCATGGCGGATACTACATTTGCCTTAAAACGCTCTGAGGAAACCCTAACGTTGCAAAAGTCGAGGATGCGCAGATCCAAGGCGTCCAAGGGTGAAGCTGTGGCGAGCTACCGCGAACCCTTGGCAACGCAGGTCGTCAGATCCCGCTGAAAACGGGGAGATGCCGTATCATCGGCTTTCCCGGCGGGTAAACAACATGGCTGTTTTTCTAGTTTTCTGGATATCACTCGTGGTGAATTCCACGAAATCGCTCAAGAAAACCGGAAAGAAAGACTATTATTGCTTTTGGGGATTTTCAGCCATGTTGTTTATGAAAGGATAGGGGAAAGTGGCGCCGGATAAATATGGGTTTCCTGCCAGCCACCTTGATCTAGAATCCAAAGGTAATCATTGATTAAAATCGACCCTACCCCAGAGTTAGACGACTCCTGGCCATGGGCTGTAACCCTTTGAAATTCTTCTTGAGATACTGTCTTGAGCGTCTCTAACGCCCTGGTCTGCGATCGGTTCAAGCCATCTTGAATCGATATTTCCCGGACCTCTTTGCAAATGTCCATCAGCAAGGGAAGGTCGTGGAGATAAAAAGACAACCATTCCACGGGCTTAGGCAGACTTTTGAAGATTTTTACAACACTTCCCACAAATTTGTGGGAAGTGCGCTTGGCTTGAGCTGCCACCTCATAGCCTAGCGCCTCACTTCTCCTTACAGAGTCAAGAAGAGACGTCCCCCCTCCTACCGGACCTCTTTGCAAATGTCCATCAGAATTGGAAGGTCATGGCGGTAAAATGATTGCCATTCCACGGGCTTAGGCAGGTTTTTGAAAATATTTCTTAACTGTTGGGCAAATTTGCCCAACAGCAACTCTGCCTTTTTAGAAACCCGAGAACCTCGATTTTTGCTGCTTGTTATGGAATGAAGTTTGCCTAAAGTTTTCACGCGAGCGGCTGGAGCTTTGCCCATAGTGGCATATTCTTTATCTTGGATCAGCTCTGATGGTCTCGTAAAAAGCCCGAATTAGACGGCAAAGCAAAAAGCTCCAAGTTCAAGGCGTGCAAATCCTGAGGAATGAGGCGTAGTTACTGTACTCCGCAGTGACGAAGGATGCAGCGCAACACAGAAATTGGACTTTTTGCGAAGCCGTCAGCTCTGCATCCACAATTTTCACAAAAGCTTCAATGGTCTCAATGGCGGAAAGGTCTTCACGCTGCATATTTTCGGCAGCGGAGATCCGCCGTGCCTGAAGGTCATCGACGAAGTATGCATCAATTCGGGCCGTGCTCGTATCATGCTGATTTTACACTATTTCTAATACAGCACATTTTTTCTTGACAGGCGGATATAGGATGTCCCCTAGTACGCAGGGAGGGGAGGCGCCACAAGAGTCAAGCAAAGCCCCCTTTACTACCCAACCTGCCGATAGACCCCAACCTCTTCGAAAAGGCGCTCACCGAGGCGATCCTTCTGCAGTTCCAGATCGTATCGGGTCTGTAGGTTCAGCCAAAATCGGTCAGTTGTTCCAAAATACCTAGCAAGGCGAAGAGCCGTGTCCGCCGAAATTGCGCGCTTGGCATGCACGATTTCATTGATCCGGCGAGCAGACACATTTACGTCCTTGGCAAGACGATATTGGCTGATTCCCAAAGGCTTAAGAAACTCCTCAAACAGGATCTCTCCGGGATGAATTGGTGGCAACTTCTTAACCATTTCTCACACTCCTAATGATAATCCGCGATCTCCACGTCATAGGCATCTCCATGGGCCCATCGAAAGCAGATTCGCCACTGATCGTTGATTCGGATGCTGTGCTGCCTCTTGCGCTGCCCAGAGAGTTTCTCCAGACGATTTCCAGGAGGACTCCGGAGATCTTTGATTGCTTCAGCGGCGTCCAAGATAACCAGCTTTCTCTGGGCAAGGTGCTGTAACTTCAGATGGAACTTCCGGGTACGCTCTCGGAGAAACACCTTTTCCGTATCCTTATCCCGGAATGACCTGATCATGTGAGTACATTAACGTAGTTCGTTACTATTGTCAAGCGTTAATATCGCCATACGTTATTATTCACTCTCCCTCTCTGCCTTGAATACCCGGGTATGTTCGAGCCTTCATCTTCCGGTACGCGTCTAAATACAAACCAACAATCCAATGGGAAAAGAGACAAATGAAAATGGGGCCAGGCCTGCTCTTGACTCTTAATAAGCTTTAACATGATTGAACAGTGGACCTGCCCCTGGTTCTGGGCCTCACTCCCTGAAAGGTGTGGGGATGCCGCAGTTACTGACCGATTATGTCAAGAACAGCTTGTTGGACAAAAGCATTGGTTGGTAACCAGGCCATCCAAGAACGTATACTGACGCTGGGTGTTGACTGCCGGCCCTTGCATCAGGCAATTACTACATTTCTAGCCTGAGTGTCTTACCCTTTTGCACTATGAAGTTCATAGCAGTTCTTCACCTTCCCGAAATTCTCTCCCTCTGAGTGTTCATATGACTTAGCTAACTACCTGTTTTTTCTCGTGCATACCTGCAGATTACTTCATACTACGCCCTGTGGCATGCCTGTTGCACAAAGCACTTGGCCATCGAGCGGATACAAAAGAGTAAAAAGGGCGCTCAAGGAGGTCAGGATCTTACAACGCCGGCAACCCTGACCTGGGTCGACTAAGAAGAGTGCACGACCGTTGGCTGAAGGCATGAGAAGCCTCCGCCAAATAAACCTAGTATCTGCTCAGACTAACAAGGATAGAAAGGGGGACAAAAAAATGAAAATGATGAAGGCTATGTTGGCAATTTGTATCTTGGGCATCACCATGATGTTTGTTTCATCCGCAACGGCTGGCCCCGCTTCTAAGTTTGCAGCTCAAGTTAGTAACATCCAACTAATTAGTAACACCACCGCGTATGCTTGGGCTACAGTTTTACAAACGGCTATTAAGACACCCAACAAGAAGGATCTTTTGATTGGAGCCTCCTTCGAAACAGGTCTGTACACTGACACCAAAGTAAAGGGAAAATCCGGCGACAGGGACAGCTCTGACGCGAAGGCGGCGGTAAAAATCAGAGTCTTGGTGGACGGGTTCCCAGCCTATCCCGAGGAAGTGATCTACGATAAACGTTCTCAAACCCTCACTGCTGTGCTCGGTGGTGTGATTGACTCATGTCAGGATCTCGATGAAGACGGGGTTATTGATGTTGAAACTGAATGTACTGTAACCGATGAAGAAATTCAACTCATTCTAGACACAATGGCTGCCCATCATTTCAATTTTGTGCTTAGCAACCTAGAACCTGGAGAGCACCTTGTTGAAGTCCAAGCCAAGATTGAAACAGGCGGTTCAGCTGGTGCTGGTTCTTGGGATGCGCTTGCGGCTGTGGGTAGAGGCTCCTTGACTGTTGAGGAAGTTAAGGCTACGAATCACCCAGATGGTATTGAGTTTCTTCAGTAGGACGGAGAAATTCTTGCAGAAAGGCCGACCAATCTACAGGTCGGCCTTTCTATTCTCCTCCTGGAAGGGCTGGGAGGGTTCACGTTACGATTGATTTTTGACGGCTTCGCAAAAAGTCCAATTTCTGTGTTGCGCTGCATCCTTCGTCACTGCGGAGTACAGTAACTACGCCTCATTCCTCAGGATTTGCGCGCCTTGAACTTGGAGTTTTTTGCTTTGC
>SDBT01007175.1_pt1 | contig 18391 bp, 10 predicted proteins | sample 2277101 | NCBI WGS metagenome assembly SDBT01 (sample SAMN10404973, study PRJNA504765) | marine sediment metagenome | isolation source: marine sediment core GS10_PC15, 103 cmbsf | place: Arctic Ocean: Southern Knipovich Ridge | collected 2010
TAAGCTATATAATGTGTACTCATATGGTTATGCTTTAGGTGCAGATAGTAAAGATATGCTTTGGCCGGAAGATTTTGATGAGAATAATAGAAATGCAAACGGGCATAAACTTATATAACAATCAGATCAAACTGACGCCAAAATAGCAGATGCAGCTTATCCAGAACCATTACCTGAGATTTTGGATTTTACTGGTCTAAAGAGAAGCTGACCATTACACTATTGATTTACACTTTTGCAATTGTATTTTCCGTTTTTAAACGGAGCCTGTTGTGTTCGGTTCTTTTCCAAAGTTTCATAAACGTAACATAAGCACGGAAATCATTCTGAAGCTCGCCTGCAATTTTTGCAGGAGGGCTTGGGCTCAGATTTTTTGTACAGTGTAGGATGTTTTTCGTATATTTCTAACTAATTATGATATTGCTGGCTCCGTACTCTTGAGTATGAAAATATGTTTTATATTCCTCATAAAAATGCTCTCTATGATATTGAGTAATTTGGCATATCCAACAAAAGTTACATCTCTCGCTTTCTGTGAATTTTTCAATTATGGCTTTGTTTACAAGAAGGTATTCTCCTGTTGAGGGAGTTAGATTGGCACTAACCTTTTCTCGTAAATTCCAATTCCAATCCTGCCATTCGGCAATAATATCTTCACCTTCAAAAACATTGAGTGATTCGGACATGCATTCCATTTTGAAAGCACTGCTTGCTAAAAATGGAGCAGGAACCCACACGCCTCTTTTAAGCCTCCTTGACTGCCATCTCGGTGTTGTATAGGGCCATATTTGACAAGCAGCAGGTAAGACATCCCAATCACCAATAGATTCCAAGAATTTACTTATTGATTCATGATTTATATAACCATCCACCCCTATTGAACTCGTAACATATGGAATTCTACGTCCTGTTTTTTTCAGGATTTCTTTTAAGTCTGGCTTATTGTTCCCACAGCATTTTTGAAAAAACCCTCTTATTTCAAGATCATATATTGAATCCGCCTGGCAAACACGACCATCAGCTTGTGCTACGAGCCATTCATTTTGTGATTTCTGAGTTTCATCCCACAAACTACCAAGTTGTTGCCAAATATCCGCAACAACGGTATCAATAACTGCGGATGTTGGCTTTGAAATAGGCCACCACTTAGGTTTTGGTTGAGCTTGAACTTTCCAAAGAGATGGGTCAATGGGACTAGTTTCGATCGCTAAGTAAGTAGCATCTTCCTCACGGAAGGTATTTTTGCCTACCGCCCATGCAAGGGTCCTTAAATATGCGGAACGATAAACCTCGCTGAGCACAAAATCAACTCCTTCATAGTGCTCAGATTCTGGTCTTCCCCAAAAATGCAACGGCTCTGGCGATGGTTTTCTATCGATATTTTCTAAAATCGTTTTCCACTCAAAAGCCCAGTGTTTGTAAAACGGAATACCATACTTCTGTTCGATACGACGGGCATGTGTTTCATATATTGGTGGAATATAATTGGTGCAATATTTTTGAAAAAAAATACTTGGCACAAAATCTTTTGGACTATCAGATAAACATAAGCTACTCCAATCAGGCTTGGGGGTATTATCATAACCAAGTTCTTTTAATAGCAAATAAGAAAGTGCAGATGGTTTATTTATCATTTCTAGCATTTCCGTAAGAGTTGGAAGCTCAAATGCTTGGCACAACATCTTCGCTCGAATTAATGCCAATAAAGCAAACACCACGACACTTTCAAGTTGCTGTGACTTTGCCCAGTTCTTTAAATATTCCATTGTCTCTGAAGCTTGCTCTTTGTCGATTAGCAATTCTGCTATAGATGTACAGGCTCGTTCCCTGACCATTAAAGAAGGCCAGGTCATTCTTGAAAATAAAAATGCTAAATTGTCTTCTTGCCTTTTATCCATTCAACATCTAACCATTCAGGTACGGGCAAATCAATCGGTGAAACAAGTTCCAAAACACTTTTGACGACTTGCTCGGCAATCTTTTTTGCTAAGTCTATTTGCCCCATAAAAATAGAGTATTTTACAAGCCTTACAACTCTCTCATGAACAGAGAAATTTAACTCATTACCATAAACAGATTTCATTGTGTCTTTAATAAAATCAAACCATTTGTCAGGATAGTCTTGCTTTATGATTTCCCATCTACGAATAGCTTCATCTTCACTTGTATAGTATCTACTCCACCCTCCTCGTTCTATGTGTGCTTTAACAAGCCAAAGATATGCCTCACTTTTACCATACAAAGACAACGCTATTTCGTACAACCTGTCGTAATTTTCTAAACCAAGACGTCCGCCTCGTTTTTCTTCCTTCACAATTGCCTGAAAAGCAGCTTCTTTTTTGTCAGTATCAATCCAATAATCTAGCCAAGGCATAAGATATGTTCCACGTTCGTATGGATTGAATGCTTTTGCTTCTTTGAAATACTCCTGGAGATTCTCTGGAGGGTAGTTTGGGGGATCAGGCAATCCCTTCTCTTGATGAAGACCAGAAGTAGTCACGCCTCCATCCTCATCCTTTTTCTTTGGCATTTCGACGCCCCCTAAAAAATTGCTAACATCCTCAAGAATCTTTTGAGCATTTTGATCGCCGTCACTTGCCCTTTCAGATAATATTTCAATGCTTTCATCATCAACTACCGTTTTTGCTAAAGCCTGATTAATTCTTTCTGATAAATCAGCCATCCGTAAAAACGTGTGAAAAACACTTAATGCGTCATAATACTCTTCCTTCTGACTTAACCACATATAGTACCTTGGTAAAGCCTCAGGCATCACATCTGACATTATTTCAGCCAACTTTCTTGGTAAATGACTGGTTTCACGCCCATCTGTAAAATCTCCAACTGCGGCGGTTATTGGTACCATCTCTATCAGCCATTTTTTAACATCAGAGATATCACATTTATGGCATGCTTTTATAATATCAAACACATGAAAAATAATTACATCTTTATGCTCACCATGAGTTAATACATTTGTAGCTGCTTGATAGACACATTCTCTAGCCATATCATGATAACCGTGAATGGCCGCTATGGTTGCTAATTTCGCGAAATGAGAAGCACGCTCATCAAATTGTTCAATGGCACTTTTGATTTGATTAGCTTGTTGATCCAAAAACCATGCAAGGCAATTATCATCCATGTAGCATCTTTGCCTGTCAATATAGACATCAATCCAAGACCAGAGATAGCAAAAATCTGAACTGAAGGTTTCAGTCAAATCTGACTGTGTAATCTTATTACACCCAGCTATAATCATTACATCAAAACTTATTTGGTATAATGCTCTCTCAGCTGCGAATCCATAGTCGTTAAAGTCTCTATCGTCTGGCCACCTAGGTCTTTTGAAACCATCTAACCGTTTATATAACCACCCATACTCAATATTATTTCCTTGCAAAAGCAACTTTGACAAACTAGAAGCAATACCATTGAGCCTTATAAGGAACTTTTCAACCCATGCATATGCATTAATGACATTTATTAATGTTTCATTTGAAGCAGCGTCGTCTAATAAATGATTTGTAAGAAAAGTAAAAAATATACCATGAAATGCCCTTGTTATTCTGTCGCGATTACTATACTGCTTGTGCTCAGGTAATCTAAATATATTCGGCAAAGGTCTATTTCTTTGGAAATTAAAATCATCTTTTACTTTTAGAGAACGGTAAATTGCAGCAAAAGGACTAGAAGATGACTTAGGATCTTGAACCTTGGCCTTGAAATCTATACTCTCCTTAAATCCAAGAAAAACAGCATACTTAATGGCCACTTCATATTCAAACTCAGTCAAATCTTTTTGTAAAAGCTGCCGTAAAGCTCTAGGATTGTTAGAAAGCCATAATTCTTTTGCATATATCTCACAGATTTCAACAGAATGTCCATGGTCCCGATTAGAGCATATATAGTTGTAGAATCTATCTATGCATATATCTTCAACCGCTAGAGCAGCAGTTTTAATCATTGGGCCAACTTCTATCTCCCATTCTCTAACTACATGCCTTCTGTCATCTTGAGGCCTTTTAAAACGTTCGTTTAATTCGTCAAAGCATTTTCGTACAATATCATTGTTCCCTCGCTTTTTTTCATGCTCTGCAAGTTGAACAATTTCAGTTTTTGACAGTGAATCCAAATTATCAAAAAGCCAGTTTGTTAGAAAATCATCTTCATTCAATATCAATTGAGGTAGAAGCAATTCTTTAACAATCTCATCTCTAAATTCATATACGGTATTGTAGTACCCCCTTAATAAGCCAATTCTTACAAGTTCAACGATATTGACTGCATCAAGGACAGATTTGACACCCAATGTAAGTAGCTGATTCGCCTCTCTCTCTGGATATCTTTTTGCTATACTTTCTACACACCAATTTCTAGTTATTCCATTTATAAGTGGCCCCGGATCTCCTAACTCAGATTGCACTTGCCATTCATATGCCCATTTCCAATATGGAGGAGCTTTTGTCTGTAACCACTTAAGAACACTTTCTTTTAGTCTCTGGGCATAATTTTGATGGTCTTGATGGTTTTTTATAAACTCCAAGAGACTTGTATGGAAGGGTTGCAGACCAAAATGACCATAGGACATCAAATGTCTTATCTGCTTTAAATCTGTATTCACTTGGGCAAGATTTTGACCATCAGGGTCAGTGCAATCAACAATACCTGATGGAGGCCATGGAAATTTTGTCACAGCGAAAAGATGTAATATTAGGCGGCTTTGTTCAGTAAGAGTTGTCCAAAGCTCATTATAATAACTGATTATGTCATGGTGTGAACATCCTGGAAGGTTGCGTATATTTTGTTCGGTGATAAGCATATCCAACTCAATAAGTGTTCTTAATGTATACTTTAAATGCAATGGGTGCCCCTCACTTTTATCAAAGAATGCTCCCGATAACCTGTTGAGTATATTTTCCCGAGCATAATCTTCGCTAGGCATATTTAATTCAGTTTCATGAAATTTTAACCACTCTTTTACTGCATGCCTATCCAGCAAAGGTAACTCTACCCACTGATCTCTGGAAACAGCTTGTTGGAGTCGAGAAGGTAGATGCTCATCTGCTACAGGCTGAGTACCAACAACGACTGCAATTCCTTCTGGTGGTAAAAGAACATGCTCAAATAACCTATCAAGATTTTCAGCTGAATGTTGCTTTTTCCACACATGATCAAGTCCATCGATGATAATAACTAATAGTTTACCTTGCTTTTTGAAAAATTGGCCACAAGCTTCAACCCACTTGTAAAGGTCAGCTGGATCAGGATTATTTACTGCCAAATTCCCTAAAGCCTCTTCGTAATCAAGCTTCATTTCACTCATCAAAGATGCTGCTATCTTTTCATGTTCTAAACGTCCTAGTGTTCTGTCAGAAAGCGAGAGAAAATAATGGTGACGAATTACTGGTACGTTCTCCTTTTTCAGGTCTTGACATAAATAGCTTAGAAATGTGCTTTTGCCAACCCCTGGGCTGGCAGATAATACAAAGCAGTTTTGTTTGCCAGAAACCACTTCCTGTTTGAATTGTTTATAAAACTCATTATCAGGAAGAATATAGTCGTGAGGTACCTCGAAATTCTGTGACATCTGTTTCAATTGATTCCACAGTGCAACTTTTTTTATATGCTCAAGACCGATTAGTCCTTCCGGCTGAGGTTCATTTCGGATTCTAATCCAAAAACGCAATGAGTCTTTCAAATTAAGCCAGCCTTCGGATTTACCTCCGAGTGAATAAAATCTTCTTTGAAGAGCTTCCTCATAGGTAGCTATGCCAGGCTTATCCAGATAAAAATGAAAATTAGCAAAAAAGCTTTTTGCTTTGCACTCATCACCAATTTGCTGAATTATTCTTCCAGTAATTTCAGTATCACTCAATTTTACAAAATTCAATATACCTTCAGGTAATAGCAAACTTTGAATCTGAGCAGAGGCTTTACGGTTACTAATCAAAGAAGCCTCATGTAATTTACTATCAGCCAGAATTTGTTCCAGACTTGATGACCATTTTTGTAGCAGAGACTTTAAGGGGGCACCGTTCTTTCCTTTTTTTTGAGCCAGCAAGTATTCCCAGTCTAGGGTATCCTCTTCGGGGTTTACCGCAAACTTAACTTGCTTCACAACATAGCTGCCGTCAGTCCTTAGAGAAACAATATCGTCTAAGGCACCATAATCATCTGCCTCAACCTGAATCCACTCATATCTATCCGGATGTTCCAGTATCTCTACCATGACATCAAGTGCTATGATGTCCTGATAGTCATCTCCAGACCTTCTTGCCCCTGTTCTTGTATGCTTAGAACTCATATTTACTTTCTTAAAGAAAATTGTCAATGGGTGCGTTAAAACCGACCAGCAATGTGCGGGTTAAAACCAGCCAATAGTTCTTCTCCTTATATACCGATTTCGCTTCATAATTCAAGACAATTCGCTCCCTTTCGGACTTCAATTTCGGATGCAGAATAGATAATGATGGTTGATATTCATTTTCCAAGACCGCTAAAAATAGCCCGCTTATTTCTTGCTCTCGATGTGTGAACGTTGAGAAGGAAACGCTGTTAAACCAGCTTATAGAGCATCACAGAATCTCACAGGACAGCTCTCAGAGAGGTTTTACGCTCGTAGAATCAACGAACTCCGCTCAGCGGGCAATAATGTACCCTTTTCCAAATATAGGGGCTAATTTTTCGCTAAACCCCCATCCATATATTTTCTCACCGCACCATTTTAACGATTGCCTGTTTTAATTCCTCACAGCTAACTGCTGCTCAATTTCCTGCTTACACTTGCGAGCCTTTAATTCTAACGTAGCCAGCAACACCTTAAGCTGCTGGTCTTTGGTCTTGAAGGTTGTGTCCATTAGCCTTTTGATAATATCATAAAGTTCTGTCAGTTGAAGCTCCATCGTAGTCCGCCCATCCCCCTCACAAATTCCCTCGTACACATTAGAGAGAAAATCGGCAATTTGCTTTATTTCCGCCTTTTCCATAGCTGTATAGTCTCGCCGAAAATAATTGAAAAAGCAATATTTTTCCTGTTTTTCCCCTTGACGATGAACAGCTTTTCAGATATAACTAAAATAACGGATATTCCAGAATATTTAAGACAGGGCTGGTAAATTCTCCTCTCCCTCCGCTGTCCAGCCCTGTTCTTTTTTTATCACCAAAATGACGCTTCGTTTATTGCTTGGGTTTTTTGATTCTAATAATGTGCTTTGACCCCGCTTTTTTTACTCGCCTCAGAGTGGTGATGTTGAGAGGGCATAAAAATTTAGCTAATTAATTGTCTGGTCCCTGTCTACTGTAATCAACGGTGCAATTTGCATCTTGCCAAGAGACTATTTTTCCAGTTTTCGGCAAGTTCGGCAAAGTCAAGGAAGTTTACTATATCATAACCATCAGGTACTGGTGCAATATCGACAGACAATCTTCTAACCAGTAGGTAGCAAGCTTTGCCAAATCCTCAAAGCACACTTCGCAATCACCTTCTAATTCGTCTCCGAGTGGACAACAGCCGAAGAGACTTAACACTTTCTCTCACCAGTACTCACTAGTCACATATTACCCACCAACTGACTTTCAATATGCCAAGCTGTCTTAATAAGCCAAAGGCCAACCAGGCGGGCATTTCTTAAGCCATTCTTTAGCTACCTCAGCAAGGTCAGAAGCATCAACATCTCCATCACCATCCAAATCTGCAACGAGATCTGGGCCAAGTTTTCGCCACTCGCTGCCGAATCTTGCAAAGTCATCAAATTCGACATAATAGCTCGTAGTCCAGGATGTTTTGACGCCATAGTGATTCGGATCACCAGAGACATTTGGATCAACATTAATCCAGCCGATATTCTGACCCCAGGCCCAGCCGTTGAAATTACCTTCCGTATCTACAGTAACTCCATAATGGTTAGCATCGCCGGGAACCTCAGGGTTAAAGTTTATCCAGCCAACATTTTCACCCCAGGCGTAGCCTGTAAGCAAACCTGTGCCATCATTTTTTATCCCGACATTCGGGTCAGTGTAGTTCGGATCAAGATTAATCCAGCCAATATTCTCTGCCCACACGTAGCCTGTTAAATTGGCATCAACAACTGTAACCTCGCCATCTCTGGTGCCAAAATTTAACCAACCGATATTTTCTCCATACCCATACTTGGAGTTAGGGTCGATATTGTCACAGCGGCCAATATGTGTGCTAAACAATATGAAAACCGCAATTACCAAAGTTACCTTTGTATATGTTTCATTCTTCATTTTTTCACCTTTCTAATTTTCAACAAATATGCGAATCAAATCCACCGTTTTTGTTACGGTGCGACATTCAGCCCGACTTGGCATCCTGTCCCGGTATACATATTGGTACCGTTAGTATACGCGGTGTTCTGGTCAACCAGGCAGTACTCTAATGCCTCAATGCCGTAATCTGTGTTGCCGTAGACTGCATTGCCGGTTATCGTGCAGCCGGAGTCAGCTTCGATGCCGGTGACCTGGTTGTTACGGGCCGTGTTGCCAATGACCGTACAGCACTTTCCAACACTGATGCCTTCCATCTGATTGTAGTATGTCGTGTTCCCGGTCACCGTGCAGCCGTGGCCAGCATCGATGCCAGCACCTTGGTTCTCCCTGGCCGTGTTGCCGGCGACCGTGCAGCCGTAACCGGCAGAGATGCCGTGACCTACGTTGTTGTAGGCGGTGTTTCCGGTTGCTGTGCTGCCATCACCAGTATAGATACCGTGGCTCGCATTTTCAGCAACTGTGCAGTCCTTGACCAAGTGGCCGAAGCCCATAAGGTTAATTCCGCTCGCACCATTTGATATCGCCCGGACATTGATGGCCCGGTGCTCTTTGCCATCGGAAGTGCTGGCTTCATAGATTCCATGGGAGCCAAAGCTCCGCACCGTACCGTTGTGAATCTCCACATTCTTGCGTGCATTCATGTAAATGCCATAGTTGGTCCCTGAACCCGGACCGATGAGGCTAAAGCCCATTAAATCAATCGTTACATTGTTGTCGTCAACGGTAATGGCTGTTCCAGCCGAGTTTACATTCTCGGTGAGATAGTAGGAACCGCTGTTATTGATGGTTAATGGGATGTCAGCTTGGCTAATGGGAATTCTCGGCTCGACCTCATCCAAAGTCTTCATTGTCGGCCCAGGTGCCGCAGATGGATTCAGGCTGCCTGCATTGCCGAGCATAGCCCAGGAACATACCAGGGCAATTACTGCAAGGACTGCCACTTTTGATCTGTCTTTCTTAATCTTTTCCATTTTCTGTTCTCCTATAAATTATTCGTTCTTTCGCCTTTGTTACGGTGCATGGTTATGCAGGGAAGTGCAACTGGTCAAGTCCATATTTGGGGTATTATTGTAACTTGCGTTACCAATAACCAGCGAATTACTTGCAAGAATTCCTACATCGGGATGGTTTCTAACCGCACAGTTACTGATAACTGAACCGTTGCTAACTTCAATGCCATAACCTCCATTTTCTACAACGCTACAGTTGACTATTGTTGTACTATTTGAACCATAAATACCAACGTCGTTGTTGTACGATACCGAACAATTAATTATTGAACAATTACGGCTACAACCTATTCCTTCATATCCACCATTATAAGAAGCAGTAGAATTAGTTATCGATGAACCGTGACTCATGTAAATTCCTCCACCGCTATTCGACCTTGCAGTACAGCCACTTATTACACATTCATTACTTGTATCAATCCCTAATCCACCATTTGATTCGAGTATACAATCCTTTACCCTTGAATCTTGTCCAACTTGTACACCATAATTTCCGTTATTTGTAGATTTTATGTTACTCACTTGAGAAGAAGAACTAAGAGCAATACCAGATCCTCGCCACTGAGATACTGAGCCGTTTAGTATGGTTATTTGTTTACCTGAAGCAGAAATCCCACTACCACTACTACCTGTAACCTTACCAGGACCAATCAAAGCGTAGCCATTCAAATCAATCGTCACATCACTTGCGGTGATTGTAATACCAGTAATATCTTGAGTGGCAAAATTAATAGTCTCAGCCAGATAATATGAACCACTCTGGCTTATAGTAAGTGGCAAATCAGATGAACTGATGGATGTTCTTGTGTCTGCCTCTATTGTATCAATTTTGGCGTATATTTCATCCAGTGTTTTCATCGTCGGCCCAGGTGGCGCTGATGGGTTCAGGTCACCCGCATTACCGAGCATAGCCCAGGAGCATACCAGGGCAATTGCTGCAAGGAATAAAACTTTTGAACTGTTTTTCTTAATTGTTTCCATTTTTTATTCTCCTAAAAACACGTTGTTCTTTCTATTTTATTCCACTTTTTTTACGGACCGACATGGTTATTTGTGCTGGTGCAAGTACCACCTAAGTCCATATTGGTTCCATTATCATAGCTTGTGTTGTTAGTGATTAGAGAATTGCTCGACTCGATACCATCAAAGGTATTGCTTCTGACCATGCAGCCTATAACCATCGCTCCATTGGGGCAAGAGATTCCATTAGTATTGTTATTGGATGTACAGCCCCTAACCAAAGAACCTCTACCGGTATAAATTCCTGCTCCATTAGTAAAACTTGCTGTGCAGTTACTAATTATGCAATTATTACCACCATATATACCTCTAGAATTGTTGTAGCTGGATGTACAGCCAGTTACTGTTGACTCATCGTCAACATTAATTCCTTCAAGATTCTCGGTTGCTGTCGAATTACTCACAACACAACGTCTTCCGGCATCGATTCCATTGTTACCATTCTTGTATACGGTGCAATTGTCGATGGTCGAACACCGGTCTGTCGCAATCCCTATACCACCGTTTTCGTATGCTGAACACCTGCTAACAATAGAACCATAATCAACTACAATCCCATCGATACCATTTTGACGTGCTAGGCAATTGCTAATTACTGCGTTGTCATCGGTACTAATACCTGTCCCGCCATTACTTATAGCTTTAACATTCTTCAGCTGGTTGGAGTCACCGGATAGAGATACGCCGTTGCCTCGCCACTGGGATACTGAACCATTTAACATGGTTATTTGAGAACCAGAGGCAGAGACTCCATTTCCGCTTGTACCTACTGTTTTCCCTGGTCCAATTAAAGCATAGCCATTCAGATCAATCGTTACATCACTGGCGGTAATCTCTATGCCATGTTTGTTGGGGTCGGCCGTGATATTTCCCGTCAGATAGTATGAACCTGATTGGCTAATCAAATACAGCGCTCCAGGCGAATTTGGCTGCGACTGTACAGGAATTCTTGCTTCTACTTCATCCAAGGTTTTCATCGTCGGCCCGGGTGGTGCTGATGGGTTCAAGCTGCCAGCATTACTGAGCAAGGCCCAGGACAATACCAGGGCAATTACTGCAAGGAATACTACCTTTGAACTGTTTCTTTGTTTCGTTTCCATTTTTTGTTCTCCTTAAAAAAATAATTATGGTTTTCAAATTTTACGGTGCCGGGTGATTATGGCCACTGGGTGTTGTGCAACTGCTCAAATTCCAGTTGGTTCCATTACCATAGCTTGTGTTGTTTGTAATGAGAGAATACGCTGACTGGATGCCATCATTAGTATTGTTCCGGGCGGTACACCCGATAACCGTTGCACCGTTGCTTGAGGAGATACCATCATTTCCGTTACCCCAAGCTGTGCATCCTCTAACTGTCGAACCTCTGCCAAGTTCTATGCCAGTATCAGAATTACCATTAGTAGTGCAGTGGCTCACTGTACAACCCCATCCAGCATCAATACCTTCAGAACCATTGTTATTTGATGTGCAGTAAGTAATTAGTGAGTTGTCAGCAACCATAATTCCACCATTACTATTATCATGCGCCGTTGAATAGCTGATAACGCAACTTTGGTCGGCATCAATTCCAACACCGGTGTTTTCGTATGCCGAACATTTATCGATAACACAACATTCATAAATGGCCGTGATCCCGTTACCACTATTTCCTCGCGCCACACAATTATTAACTGTAGAGTTCTCTTTGACCGATATGCCCCCGGTACCATTGTTGAAAGCCTTAATATTCCTCACCTGGTTAGACTTCCCGTTTAAGTAAATTCCATTGCCTCTCCAATTGCACATAGAACCATTTACTACTGTTACCTGTTGGCCAGAGGCGTAGATACCATGCCCACTACTACCAACTCCCATACCAGGCCCGATTAGTGCATAACCATTCAAATCAATGGTCACATCACTGGCGGTAATCTCTATGCCATGTTTGTTGGGGTCGGCCGTGATATTTCCCGTCAGATAGTATGAACCTGATTCGCTAATCGAATATAGTGCCCCCGGCGAATTTGGCTGCGACTGTACAGGAATTCTGGCCTCTACTTCATCGAGTGTTTTCATCGTTGGCCCGGGCGGTGCCGATGGATTAAGGTTGCCCGCATTACCGAGCAAGGACCAGGAACATACCAGGGCAATTACTGTAAGGAATACTATCTTTGAACTATTTTTCTTAATCTTTTCCATTTTTTGTTCTCCTAAACTACATTCCAATAAATGATTGTATATTACCTTTGAAGATTTTTTGGTAATATCCTAAATCGCAGGCGACAGTTTGTACTACGATTTGTTTTTTATGCTACTTTCATCACCACTGCCCTCCTTTCTAACGATTCCCCCATAACTGGATGTCATCGATATTCCAGCCAGAATACGGGTACGCTTCATCACTTATTTTATAGCTCCAGCGTATATATACGTTATTTTGATTGTCAGCCACCGCACTTATGTCGTATTCCATATCCATAATCTGCCAATCACTGTCCTCTATTGATTGCCCTGGTTGTTCGTCTATATGCTCCCAAACGGTTTGATAATCTATTCCATTGTTAGAAGCTTCAATTTTACTTCCAACGTATTCCGGCTCATCGGTATTTAGCCATCTTGCAAACTTCAATTGCACATAGTTGCAGTTATTGCAGTCAAACGGCCCGGCAGTCAAATAATATGGTCCGCCAACTGTGGTATGGTCATAGTTACCATTAAGGTTCACTCCATATACATTATTGCCCGTGTAACCACTACTAGGGTCGGGGTTGCCATTTGGGGTCCCACCACTGCCTGTAGGCTGACCAAAGGCCCATTCGCCCTCTACCGTCCAGCCTGGACTTGAATCAAGGGTGTTTTCGTAAATAAGCTCCCTATCAATTTCTAACCAGGCAGTACACATAATATTGACATCTGAGAAGTTCACAACGGAATTCATATCTAAATCAGCTCCCTCACACCAGGAAGGCCCAAAACAGTTGTCTCTCCAATGATCGGCCAAGATAATGTAGTCACCGGAATTGATAATCCCATCGTTATTTATATCAGGCGGGAGTTCATTAGGCTCAATAACAGATAACTCAACTGTAACGGTTTGAGATGGATTGCTTGCACCGGGATCGCTGACAGTAATCGTAGCATTATAGATGCCAGTTGATAATGCCGAAGTTACATAGTTTACATCAATTGGATCATACTCCCCGGTGGATTGACCAGTAGAGGGTGAACAACTCAACCAATTTGCATCATCGGTTATTGTGTAATTCAATGTGGCTTCGCCCGAATTCCAAACGTCAAAACTTTGGGTCGGAGCATCACGTCCCACGATACAAATGTTAGTTAATAAAGTAGGAGCAAGGGCAATTGTTGGCATCGGCTGATCCGTAACGGTTAGGTCAACCTGGATTGTTTGAGGATTGTTACTGGCTGCGGGATCGCTGATTGTAATGGTCGCAGGGTAGTTGTCTGCTGTCAAACCGGATGTGGTGTAGTTGACATTGATCGTGTTGTGCCCCCCTGTAGATGAACCGTTATCTGGACTGCATTCCAACCAACCAACAGTATCGGTAATGGTATAGTTTAAGGTTCCAGTTCCCGAGTTCCAAACTTCAAAGCTCTGGCTTGTGGCGTCCGTCCCTTCCAAGCAGGTGTTGTTCAATAAGCTTGGATCACGAGAAATTGCAGGAACAGCACAAGCAAGAGTATTCTGACAGCCAAGGTTGGTCCAATTATCACTTTCACCGCATTCATTTCCAGATTTCACGCGATAACAATAACTGTTCCCACAAGTCAGGCCGGTTTCGTTCCAGTAGGTGTTGGTTGTCCAATCGGAGTTTGTTCCTTCGGTAGTATTTTCGCAATAATACTCTGTTCCTGGTGGGTTGCCGTTAGCTGTCCAATTAGCTTGGATACTTGTCTGGGTTATGTTTGAAAAGGGGGCTGAACCGGGTTGATTAACAATATTATAGACAGCAGTATAGATTACTCCCCCCTTTGGAATCGGGCTTGAAGGCGTGTTGATCGTTATCGTGCGGTTTGTGGAAAAAGAAGAACCATCTTTCAACCAACGTATGAAAGATTGACCGTACGTATTGGTTTCAGGAGCTGTAAGGTCAACTGAACTTTTCGCGACGAAGTAATAATGGCTTCCACCTGTGGTTGCATTGAAGGTAGGTTCGCTCTCAAAATTGTCCTTCCGACTCCAGGTGCATCCATTGGCTTGGCCACAATTTGTTTCCACCGTTACTCTGCGATTGGCTAGACCGAGCAATCCGGCATTGTAGCGAACCGTTAATGGGTATCCGTATTTCCCATAGTACAGATGGAGATCATCGGTCATGGAATTGCCATTGGGGTATTTATTCGGATAACACCTCCTGTTGTAGTTGCCTGAGGTGTCTTTGCCAAGCTGGGTGGTATCGAACCAGAATCTTCCCGTTATGCGAACACCGGGGTCGTCATCATCACTACCACCGATCCTTTTAGAACTGTCCTTCTGGCCGTTAGCCCAGTTTCTACCACAGGAACTCCAATCATCTATATCTGTCCAACTCATCCATATAAAAATATATCCCTGACGGTCGGTAATCTCATAGTAGTTATCTGTCCAACCATCTATATACATTACATTCCCATTGAACATGGTGTGCAGAGTATTTGTTTTGGCCCCAACATAGCCATCGTTAAAGGTCGTTCCGGTAGTCTGAGAAGACGTTGCGGAGCCGCTGGTTCCATTTCCCGAAGTTCCAAACATAACTTGGCCCCAAAAGGTAACCCGAAAATAGGTGGTCCACGCCAATACCTCAACACAGCCGCGTACATCATCGTTGTTTTTCTGAGGACAGTTATTATTGTAACGATACTGAAGCCGTTCTTGGGTAAAAGAATCCAATTTTGCAGTTGCTTCGGAAGGTAGTGGGTCGCCACTATGCAGAGGATTCCCAATACTATTCAGGATTGACCTTAAAGTAGGATCATTATTTGCCCAGAATTCCTCGAACTCGCATACTAAGATGTGCCACTCCGTTGCCAATGCGTGCAGGGGTGACGACATATCTTGAAGCAAATGAGAGACACGGCCAAGTTGTTGCCATGCACCCCCCCATTGTGTTGAAGTTTCTGGGTTGTCTAGGTAACCTTGCTCAAAATAAGGTTCCATCCTGTCATTCCAGATATTGTAAGCTCGATCATGTGCACTAGTAAATACCGAAAAACCGCTATTTGTGAGCGGATTGTACCCATGCTGCAAATATCTGAGGCTTTCTCCAAGAATGTCAAATGTCTTATCTTCATCTACTGCGCCTTCTTTCATTCTATTTTGCTGTGTGCTTGTGAAACTAAGTGGAGTCGAAAGACTCCCTGCCTTGCTTATTGCATACTCCATAAGAGTCTGGTGTGTCGGTGTAGCTGCATGCAGAGGTTCAATTTCCTCTGTCTGAATTTCCTGCTCCAAAGGAGAAGTGGATGAGGAATTTACTCTTGCTATCAGGAACGCCCGAGCTCGCTCTCCAATTTTGTCGTCGCGGGTGCTCAGCTCTTCAACAAAGGCCCGGCCTTCAGGTCCGCATTTATCAAGGATCGTCCGGATAATCCAAGGTGCTGTGCGGCGCTCAACTGGTTCCAAGGCATTTCGCAGAAAGCGGAGTTTTTCGCTTGGGGCCCGGTCACAAATCTGGCGATTAAGTAGACCAATCCGGGCAACGGTGCGAACAGACTCGTGAAAATCGTGCTCTGTCACGGACTGCAGTCTCTGCGTAATGTCTTCGCCTTCTACAGCAGCGAGCGCTCCGCAAGCTTCTTGGCGAACAATATAATCTTGATCATCTAAGGCAGACAACAGGAATTCGCGGTCTACAGGCTCATTGAATTCGGCCAAGGCACGATACGCAAACAATCGTATATGGACATCTTCATGCTCAGTGAAAAGACTGATGGTACTCGCTGCTTGCCGATAACCGATCCTGGCCAACGTTGAGATAGCCACCAACTGAACGCCCGCTGGGCAATTAGGTTCACTAAGAATCGCCAGAACTTCAGTTCCTGCAGATTGGTTGCCGAGTTCGCCCAATGCATACAACGCACCCTGCCGGGGAAGCCAGTGCTCATTAGAATCTTGCGCGATGGCAATTAATTCGGCTCGTACTTCGGACCATGGGCTGTACCGCAGCAGCTTCGTCAGCATATGTTTCTCCCACATCTGACCTGTTCTAAGTTTTTCCTTAATAATTGGCACTGCCTCATTCTTCCGAACAGCCAAAACTTGAAATATCTCGTGAATTTCTGGCCCTCCTGAAATCTCAGTTAGCAATTGGACAAGGTCAGAGATAGAAGTCGAGCCATATGTACCAGACAAGATTCTGGCTCGATGTTGTTGAATCAACGTTTTCTCTTGGGAATGGTTGTTTTTGACTTGAGCGGAAATTGTTAACATCGTTGGATCAGCAATTATTGGTGATGAAATGATGGTCAAAATAGTAAAAACCACAAACAATAATGAAGCAGGGTGAAAATAACAGCAAAATTTTGTATGTGCGTTTGTTCTATTTCTTATTCTTTTTTCCCAAATGGGTTTAAGTAGACTTGTGGAAAGAATAAAGATTGCAGGTAGCCACATAAACAACCCCACTCCTCATTGTTAAATTGACGACTGAAATATTTACATTTTACCCATGACCGCAAACCGCTAATGTATGTAAGTCGTTTACATTATACGAGGTTATCTGTCAAGAGAATTTTTCGTACTTTTTTCACTTTTTTAGGCCTTTTCCATATCCCACTCATATAAACAGGAAGATTTAGCCTATAAACCTTGTTTCCACATATTAGCAACCTTTGTAGAGAGACATCTTCATAATTCCAGAGACTCACGGCCACGGGACAAATAGACGGCAAACGTATGTTCAATCCGGTAGCTACTGTTTCTTTCAATCAGCCTTACAATCCGCCTATAAATCTTCCTCATCCAGAGCCTGCACCTGCCGCTTCCGGGCCTTGTTGTTCAATGTCCATTGTACTGGCGTATTCTGCCTGATCCTGGACGAATCTGAGGTCCTTCTCGATGTTGTATAACGCCGGCCTAATACAACTACATAACAATACAGGTATATGTAACAACTTCATGATAATTCTCCTTATGCAAATTACCCGTTATTACCCTACTTAATGAAATACCAATGTAGCGATGCACCACCAAAAACGCTTAGAAGGCTTGCGTAAAGAGTTTACATGTTACTGTATTCCATTTTATATACTTTGAAACACAGTTTTTTGGGTATATGTGGGTTTTTTGTTTGTTTAAGGGGGTTTTAGGGTGGTTAGGGGGTTTATATTTAGGACGGGAACCGGCGAAAAGCGTCAGGGCAAAAGGGGCCAACCGTCGGGGTAGCGGCTTTCTGAAAAAAGGTACTTACGGGATACTTATTGCATCACTGATGTAGTTAGTTGGTGGGGGTTGCAGTGCGATGTAATAAATGGTTCCAGTATCGTCTGATTTATTGTTAAGGGCACCCCAAACTACTCAAAAGTTAAGAACACACCCTGAGGGAAGCACACGCTGCGATACATGGGTGATAGAGCCATATTCTAGTCATGATAAAACACCTGTTACCGGATGGGAATGTGAAAGCTCCGTATGATAAACTTAACCACCACACAGAATTTCACAGACCCCCATAAAATGAGCACTTTGAGACCGTAGAATCGACGAACTCCCTTCGACCGGTATAAAACACCGCCTATCATAAGATCGGGCCTTTAATTTCCTAAAGACCACCTTTATGCAGTTTTTATTAATGCCTTGATTGCGGCTTTGATATGCTCCGGTAGTTCCGGCCAAACGGTGATAATTTGCTCAAGTTCAGGATGTTTTTCGATAGCTTCCGACACGGAAAAGGCCAAGCAGGAGGACAAGACATCTTTTGTGGATTCCGTAACTTTTTGATTATCAGAGGCTTGCGTTTTTTTGGCTTCGGTTCCGTAGACCGACGCTCTATCCAATTGAGCTACAGGCGCAAAAATTTATCCTGGCTTACTACAGCCTGAATTATAGCGATAATTCAATAGCTTATCAAAGACAAAACACGCAAAAT
>SDBT01007176.1_pt1 | contig 18389 bp, 18 predicted proteins | sample 2277101 | NCBI WGS metagenome assembly SDBT01 (sample SAMN10404973, study PRJNA504765) | marine sediment metagenome | isolation source: marine sediment core GS10_PC15, 103 cmbsf | place: Arctic Ocean: Southern Knipovich Ridge | collected 2010
ACTTCCATCCCTCTTCCAGTACCCGCAGCACATTTATCATTCATGAGGAATGCAGTAACTTTGCCACGATTATCAACTCGAATTGCTTTACAATCTTGACCACCCATGTCCATTACTGTTCGAATCTCGGGACCATAGATAAAGTTGGCTCCTCGTCCATGGCATGCAATTTCTGTAATAGCTCGATTTGCAAATGGAACATTAACTCTCCCATAACCTGTTCCAACAACAAATTGGATTTTATCTAATGTAAGACTTGTCCCTTTTAATGCCCAATCCGTTGCATTATTAGCGCTATCTGGACTGTCACTCCCAGTTCGCATACTGGCATAACAATAGATTTTTCCATCTACCATAACTACAGCTTGAGTACTCACTGATCCTACATCCACTCCAGCGGAAATGATGTCTCCATTTTCCCACTTTATATCAGGACTAGTATAACGTGATTCTGTCCATCTCCAATATTCCTTTTCCGATTCTGTGTCTGACATTTTTTTAACCTCCAATTTTATCACGAGCTACAAGTGCAGCTCCTAAGGCAGTAACATATTCGGGTGAAACAAGTTCTTTCGGTACTAAGAGCTCAAATCCTAAATTTTTATTCATTGAATCTATAAATCCTATATTTTTTGCTACTCCCCCTATCAATGCGACATCTTTTTCAATTCCTATCTGACGAACCATACTTGTGTTCCTATCTGCAATTGCATCATGCACAGCATGAATTATATCTTCTTTTGCTGTTTTTTGATGAATTAATGAAACAACCTCAGATTCAGCAAAAATTGTACATTGAGCATTCATTGGGATTTGTTTTGTTGATTTTAAAGAAAGCTCTCCCATCGTGTTAATATCTACCTCTAAAGCTCTTGACATTGCCTCTATGAATGCACCTGCACCTGCTGCGCATTTCTCATTAATTCCAAAATCTTTAACCTTACCATGTTCGTCGATTCGTAATACTTTTCCTTCCTCTGCTCCAATATCAATCACTGTTCGGGCAGAAGGAAATATAAAGTTCGCTCCACGACCATTGGCTGTGATTGTTGTAACCTTATCGTCAGTAAAAAAAATCGCTTCCATTCCAGCTCCAGTAGCTGTCATGTGTTTTATTTCTTCCCGAGTAATATTCGCGTTTTTAAGAGCATTATCTAAAGCTTCTTCTGCTGATTTTTCCTGATCGAAACCACTTAAAACAGAAGCCATAGACAAAATAGCATCATCATTCAAAATAATTACTTTAGTATTCTTACTACCACAATCAATGCCTACTGTTATCAAAACACTTTCTCCATTCTTTTTTTAATATTTTATTGTGATTGTATAATTTTCACATATCTATCTAATTTATCATAAAATATCTTTTTCCATTCCTATAGACTCCATAAAAGCATCTACACGTTGCATAGTTCTGGCAAGATCGAATTCTCTCTCATCGCCCATGTTTCCTTCAAAAGGCATTGTTGGTATACCTGCTTTTTGAATCGCTAATCGATTTTCTGCAATTCCAAGACTTAAACCTTCGCACCCTCTATTATAATGCAGAAAAACGCCGTTTACCTTCCATTCTCGTGCTATTCGAATCATCATATCAGATTTGAGTTTAGGATTATAAAAATGTTGCCATTCTGGTTTACTTAAATTCCAATCGGCTAGAGCACGTAATGCTTCATCTCGATTAGTGATTTCAATATCAGGAATAGATTTAGGTCCCCACGTTCCATCTTCTTTTACTTCCCATAATCCAATAAGTCCGAAGGTGTAAAGACTACCTATTGATACACATCCATATTGTTCTAAATAGCGGAAAATTCGCAAAAACGCCCATGGTGGTTGCGTATCTGTCATAATACGGCATCTTTCATTTGGAACTGCTGCTATTCCACGAGATACTCTGTCTTTTACTTCAGGATATAATTCTTTTTCATAAAAATCTGCCGTCCATTGAGCTGACTTTCTTAAAGTGGCGAGGACATATAGAGAATACATTGATTTCTCATCTAGTGGTGCTGGGATTGCTTTATTGAGCTCACATATTGCTGCCCAATAATGACAGGAACGAAATTCATTGTGTACTGCTTTTATCAAAAGCTCATCATCATATTCTCGTCCAGTTACCTTTTCAAGCCATTTAATTCCATCATGCATTTGGTTAACTATATAGTTGATCTTATGCTCCGTAAGTTCTTCATAGGGACCGACTGAAACGTCGATACTAAAGAGTGGAATGCTTCCACCTTCAAGATCACTTGCAACCTGATACCATTTAGAATGAGAACAACAGATCTGATCCTGCCAGAAAAAATCTGGCTTTGGGAATTCCTCTGAAAACTGTGGCCAAGCATATTTATTAATAAGTATAGAACCCCAGTAACTTCTCATGTACGAACATAAATCCCGTGCAAATCCTCTCGCTTCAGTTGCTTCTTGGCATTCTAAAGCAAATTTATTATTAAATGCGATAGTGGCTCCATAAGGTTCTCCCGTCAGCGAATGTACATCATCTCCCAAACCCGCGGGGATTGCATCAAAAGCCCAAGCGCCTCCTGCCCAGCGTAATCCACCTTTATCATGAGCTTTAGCAAAATCTTCATAATATTTCTCTCGAAGGGCTTTAGCATTACCCCAACATTTCAATTTTTCAGTTGGATATTTTGTTTCTGTCATTTTAATATCTCTTAAAAAAGGTCCTCCTCTCTAAGTATTTCAAGAAATGCTTCAACTCGCGTTTTGAATTGACCAATGGGGACGGTAACATCAAATTCAAGGAATAAAGTGGGAATTCCAATCTCAGCCTCCAATGTTTCCTTGATTTTAGGTATCGAAAGTTCCCAGGGATCACAGAATTTTTGCTGCATTAAAATAGCTCCTTGTATATCATAGTCTTTAGCTAATTTAGTTATATTATCAAGAGCTAACATTTCAGGCCAATCTTTGCTTGGACATGGCGTACGTTTAATATACCTCTCAGATATTGCAGCTAACAAATCTCCATTAATCTTTACTTCTTTATCAAAATATCGAGATCCAGTGCAGTGATCATCAATAACAATCCTTGCTCCCAAATTTTCAACCATTTCTATAAATTCAGTATCATCATCCTCAGAACCTATAATCATAAGTCTTTCTCCCGAATTATCAATATTTCTCGAGGGAAGTTTCTGCAACACTGATTCCAACTCTCGGTTATGTTCTTCCTTGTCGGTCGTTTGAGCAGCGACTACCATTATCATTGCTTCCAGACCAGTTAGTGGTGGATTAGGATTTTTCCTGAGTTCATATACTTCTTGTAAAAGACGTCGATTTGTGTTCATGATCTCTATTCCTCGTCTAATATCATCGTCTGTAATTGTTTGACCTGTCCACTCTTCAACTGCTTTTTTGAATATTTTTAATTCTTCTGTCAAATATGGGATGGCATGAGGGCTCTGCACGTTCATTGGATGGGGTAAGTAATACTTAAAGTTTACAGGAATATGCAGATTCCAACTAGTATAGGCTTGTCTAATATGTAAACAACTTTGAGCAATCATTATTCCATCAAGATAATCAAATCTACCTTTCAAACCTTGAGCTAAGCAATCTCGGCAAAAAGGACAATACATCGCGAAAATATGTGGTGCTGAAACATCCTGTGGCTCATGACTCCCTAGTATTCTTACAGGAAGAATATTAGCAGCATATAATATCTCTTCTGGTACATATGTACAAAAATACCCTATTACCTTACCACCAGTACGTTCTTTCCACTCTTTAGCATATTCATGGCGATTTTCGTACCAATCTTTAAATTGATCAAACATTTTCAAAATTGAAAAATTGTGAGTAATTTTTATTTATATATCCACATAGGGAAGTCAAATAATTATAATTATAAATCTATATTAAATTATTATGATTAAGTTTTAAAAAGGGAAATTTGTGGGTAAACTTCTGCCCCACTTGGAACGAAAAGAAGCGTATTTTAGAACTTCCAAGTTATTCAATCTCAGCAAACAGATCTGACTTTGGATTCGGACACTGATACTCATCTCTTCTCTTTGCCGTGTATATTCCCATAGGAGTCCCTGGTAAAAAATGTTTAGGAGCTACTTTTTCTAAAGCATCCAATAAGCTTAGCATTTGCAATAAAGCAGAAGAATCTGCCATATCTCGATGTGACAATAGAATTGAAACGGGTTCACGACATTCATATCTAACATTTAATCCAAATTCTGTTATTGTTGCAGGTAATAATGGTTTACCAAGAATATGTTCTAAACTGATATTTGTGGCTCCACAAGGACTTTCTACAATTGTTTTTACTTCTTTAATAATTGGAACTTCACCATTAATATTTTCTAATTTCACTTCAAAAAGAGGATAACCAAAATTTTTAAAATACTCATCTATCTCGTTAATGCCTGTTTTAGAAGGAATACTGCACATCGAAGTTGGCATGTAGATAGTTGGATTAATTTCTTTTTGTTGTCTTAAGAAGCCTTCACCAAAATCAACTGCTAATATAGTGGGTTTTTTACAATAACAGATTTCAGAAACGACATCAGGATGTCTTACATAGATTATTAATAAGTCGGCATCTACAATATTTCTTTCCACTTCTTCACCCAAATCTAGATCATCAATAATTTCAGCTGGATTTCTCTCTTGTACAGTTATAATTTTAGTGTCAGTAAACTTTTTCTTTATGACTTTAGCTGCTCTATCTCCGTATTTTCCATCACTAAGAATAAGAATTTTAATAGTGTATCACGCCAATTTAAATAAATGAAGAATATTTCCTAACCTACTTACTTAATTTGGTTCAATTATTATTAATTTTACATTTATGTTTTATAATTTTCATCTTTCCATATCCTTTTGAAAAAAAAGAATACTACTAATGAATAAAATATTTTCCAACCAAATTCTAGAAATCTTAAATTATGTTATTATATTCTAAAGATTATGACCTCTAGAGTGATAAAAAGAGTCAAATATTTTTTTGGTAAAATTTTAGGGAAAGAGGATTTTGAGAAAGAACAAGATTATCATCTTGATAATAAAAGATCAAAACAAGGAAAAGTAAAAAGAACTGGTGTGGCAAAAGCGAAAATAAAAAGTTCCAGTACAAATAAAGCACCCATAAAAGGAGTAAGTGTGAAAAAAGATACAGATAATTAACAAAATTATAAAAAGAAATAAGATAGAGGAATTTTTTTTTAATTTTTCTTCTTTTTAATTTACTTAGAGAGTAGTAGTGTTAGTATTTTTAGTATTTCTATTTTTGGCATAAAATTACAATTCGAATCCCTTCCCCTCTTCTCATCAGATCAAATGCTTCGTTTATTTCCGAAAGGGAGAATTTGTGCGTAACTAGAGGTTTTAATAGTAGTGAGCCGTTTTTAACTAAATTAATAATTCGGGGATAATCAACCGGACGACAACCAAGACTACCTATTATCTCCATTTCTCTAAACATGACACGTCCGATATCAAATCCATCCCAACGTTTAGGGGAATACCCTACAGCGACTAATCTCCCACCAGTTCGTAAACTGTTAAACGCCTGTTTCATTGTGATCGGGCTCCCTATTGCTTCAATAGCAATGTCTGCCCCTCCCCCAGTTACTTTCCGAATTGTACCTACAACCTCTCGTTCATCTAAATCCTTGGCCAATATCGTCTCTATAGCTCCAAGTTGTTTTGCGACTTCAAGTTTTTTTGGAACTAAATCAACTGCAATAGGTAATCCTCCAGCCACCTTAACATTTTGAACCACATTTAAACCGATTCCGCCACATCCAAAAACAACGACCCAATCGCCTGGTCGTACTTTTGCACGATTTTTAACAGCATGATATGGAGTTGATACGGCATCAGCTATAATACAACTCTCTTCTAATGACAATTCCATTGGGAGATGATGAATGTCTTTTGCAGGTACCTTTATTTGTTCTGCAAATCCACCATTAATATGATTACCGAGCATTTGTTGATTACTACAGATGTTTTCTCGCCCGGTTCGACAATTGAAACAGTAACCGCAGGAAAGAACGGCAGGAATGATTACGTGATCTCCTGGTTTGAAGGTTGTAACATCCTCACTAACTTCTTTAACAATTCCAGAAATTTCATGGCCTAATATAATTGGTGGGGGAGTAACCGTTGGAACTCCAAGATCAATGTATCCTATATCGGTATGGCACACACCACACGCTACAACGTCAATTATAGCTTTTCCTAATTCACCAGAAATACTTGGTGAAGGATAATCTTCTTTTAACTTAAATGGCTCTTTAACCTTTTCAAAAATTGCAGCTCTCATTTTTAACTCCTACTTTTTTTAATTTTATTATATTTTAAACCTATTTCTTATTAAAATAATATTTTTTTACTTATTTTTAACGATTTTGCCAATTGGGAGATCTTTTTTCCATGAAAGCTTGTAATCCTTCATTAGCATCATGAGTTGTCATCAGCTCTTTGAGATAGAATTCTTCAATTTGGTTAAGTTGAGTTTCAAAATCTATACCTAATCCGTCGTAAAAGGCTTTTTTTGAGTATTGCATTACGATGGTACTTAGACCATTTAAAGGTTCAATGAATTTTGTGAATTCCTGCTCAAACGATTCATGAGGAAATATATGATTAGTTAATCCAAGCTTTAGGGCTTCTTCAGCGTTAATTATCTTACCTAATAAAAGTAATTCAATAGCTTTTTTATTGCCAATAAGCTGAGGAAGTACAAGCATTGCGATAGGTGGAAATACTCCCACTTTTATCTCAGGTTGACCAAACTTTGCCTTATCAGATGTAAGAATGATATCACAAAATATGGCAATTTCACATCCACCTCCAAGAGCAGCTCCCTTAACACTTGCTATTGTCAAGCATTTTAGTTTATGAAGATTTCTAAAAATATTATGAAACACTTTAAGCATTTTTGGAGCTTTATCTCCCATATGATCACCAATATCTACTCCCGCTGAAAAAGATTTCCCATTATGATCAATTACAAGCGCTTTTATTGAATTATCCTCTGCTACTTTTTCGATTGCCTCATTGATTTGTTCCATCATTTGAATATTTAAAATGTTATAATCTCCGTTGTTAAATATTATTTTAGCTATATTATCAGTCTGGTTAAAAATTATTAAATCATCATTCAATCTTTATTCACCCAATCTTCTTAATTTTTTAGAGTAATTACTTTATTGAAATAAAAAAAGGAAAATTAATGTTTTAAAGTTTTATTTTAATTTAGAACCACATTTACCACAAAATTCGAAATCAGATGGTAAACTTTTAGTTTGACAAGACGGACACGTTACTGATGGGGGACCCCATAAGAATTCAGGATGGGGGCTCTCTCGTACACCTCTATAGTTTGGAGGGCGTTTCTCTATAAAAGCAGACATTCCTTCGAGTGGTTCCCATGAAGCATAATGAATTGATAACCAATCTTTTGCATGTCCAATTGTTTGATGCCACGCGAAATCTTTCCAGAAATTAACTTGCTGTTTAGTATATCTCATACATTCTGGAAATTTGTCAATCAGCTTCTGGCACATTTTATCAATTGCATCGTCTAATTCTGCATAGGGTACTACTTCGTTCACTAAACCCCAATCTAATGCTTTTTTAGCGGAGATTTTTTCACATAAATATAAAATTTCCCTTGCGCGTCGATCACCAACCATAATTGGCAACCATTGGGTTGCTCCTCCACAAGCTACTGAACCTACTCGAGTCCCTACTTGTTGGATTGTCGCGTGTTCTGCTGCTATTGCTAAATCACAAGCCATCTGCCATTCATTCCCTCCACCTGCGACGATTCCATTGATTCTTGCCACAGTGGGTTTTCCAATATTACGGAATACATCATGCGCTTCTTGAAAAATACTCATCCATTTCCAATATTCAGCAGGTCGGACCGTAAAACGTTCTTTATATTCTTTAACATCTCCCCCTGTACAAAATGCTTTATCACCTGCTCCTGTTAAAATAATAACAGCCACCTTATTATCCCAAGCGGCATCATGAAACGCTTCAATCATTTCCATTAACGTGAGAGTTGAATAAGCATTATAGACTTCAGGTCTATTTATTGTCACTTTAGCCTTCCAATCTTTCTTTTCATAAATTATTTCTTTAAAATCGAATTCTTCTGGAGCTTTTGGAGTGAAATTTGGCTCTTTCGTATAACTTATAGGCATATAATCACATCAATACATACTTTTTTTGATTTCATTTATTTTTATTATTATTCTTAGATAATTTTACAAATTAATATAAAATTTTTTAATAGGAAACGTACAATGGGAATAAAATACCACTAAAAACATAAATCAGAGGGGAAGTGTAAAAGAGTAATGTTTTAAACAGACGATTGTAATTATATCTATTGTATATTCAAAAAAAATTGAAAACGACGCAGAGTCATTATGGTTTCGGATAAAGAAAAAAGCAACAAAAAAAATGATATTGATCTTCCATCGAGAGGGAAAGATTGGGAGAGGGGTTTCACAATTGAAGAAAATAGAGTAAGTGAATATTTAGAACTATATGAATCAATTGGCTACGAAGTACGTGTCGAACCTGCTACTCCTGACGAGATAAATGATTGTCAAGTATGCTTTAAAGCAGATTTTAATAATTTAAGAACAATTTATATCAGGCGAACCAAAAATAAAGATAATGAATTAGATTTAGAAGAACAGAATGGCTAAGCAGACACGTGAAAGTTTAAGAATTCCATTCTTGATAAAAAATATTTAAATATATCAGTAATTACTTTATTAGGAAGAGATCTTCAAATTTAGTTCCTAAGACTTTTGATATCTGTCTACATATTTCTTCCGTATATGTATTGGTTAATTCATTATCACTCATTTCAGTTAAATTCATCAGTTCATCAAATTCCATGTTCAATTTATTTAGTGCTTTTCTTATTTTTCCTGTTGATGTATTATCAACATAACTCTTAATTACAGGCTCAAGATAAAAAATTTCATCAGTAGGCTTATTAAAAACTTCGGCAATCTTTAGCGATAGAGTTATTGATGGATTGTATGTGCCTCTTTCCAAATAATAAATTGTTTGGCGAGAAATTCCTACTTTCTGAGCGAGATCTTGTTGAGTTAACTTTAAGTTTTCTCGTAATTGTTTAATTCTGGAAACTACATGTCTTTTAAACTTCAGGAATTTCACCACTCCCAAATTAAATTTTTTGCGACTTTAAGTCAGTTGGAATAGTTCTTCAATCTTACAATCTAAAACTTTAGAAATTTTGAGTGCTAAACTTAAACTTGGATTGTATCTTCCTTCCTCTAAATATTCAATAGTTTGTATTGGAACTCCAACCATTTCAGCTAATTTACTTAGAGTAAGATTCTTGCTTTCTCGTAATTCCTTTATTCTTGTCTTTAGTTTTTCTCCTTCACGTAGTTTAGAAAGGATGTAACTAATGAAGTTATCGAATGCTAACTCTTCAGGTTTAAATAATTTTTCTTCTAAAATTTGTGGTATTTGCACTTGTGAGTGCTTTTTCATCAGTTCATTTATTTTTTCTTCAATAATATCTGGATCTTTGATGCCAGGAATATATCCTTCCGAATGAAAGTTAATTCCAGAACTCGTAAATAGTGTACCACTCTTCCCAGCAGTCTCAAGCTTTACTGTATACAGCTTATACCTCTTGTCAAAGAATCCATTTATTACATTTATGTTTTGAATTCTGATATATGGTATTGTTACCTTTTTAGTGGTAAATAATCCTCTTTGAATTACAATATGATCCTCTGATACGTTATAGGAAAAGTTCTTGATAAATTTAGATAAGCCAATACTGGAAATGATTAGTATAATTATCCAAACAATAGCTAGTGTAGATAAGATCAAAGTAAGCAAAATCTCTGGCGGTCCAACAAAATTTTCAAAGAAACTTTTCCCACTAGGGGTGTTTATAATATCGAATGCTGTCAATGAACTAAAAATAGCAGGTGGGACTAATATTAATGCTAAAATTAAATTTAATTTAAGTAGAACTTTTTTTTTAAAATCTCTATGGATTTCTCCTTTAAACAAAACATCGTCTTTTATCATTCTCTTTCCTCATATTTTTTGATTGCTTCCTAAAATAAATAATAATAAAAGAAATATAAATAAAACATATAGCTAACGAAGAAATCAAACTCCAATTCTTCAGATTCAGAAATTTTCTCTTCATTTACCATTATTTTCCACTAAGTAGTCAATTAAATAATCAATTAAAAGATTTAAAAATAAAAAAAAATAAAATTTCTTAATTCTAACACTCTTACTTGGTGAGACCTATACGCGTTTCTCTTTTCTTACAATAAAATATAGGATCCAACTAATAACGGGAAAGATCAATGCAAATATCATCCAAAATTCTGCATTTAAATTCCTCCGCACTGCGTCTTTATAGATATATTGAACCATGTAAATGCTAACGACGAATGCAACTGCGAATATTGTAATTCCTATCGCAATCATAACAGGATTAATGATTATGGGACAAGCCAATTTTTTTTTTCACCTTTTTCTTTTAATTTTTTTTTATGTTAAAAATCTTTAATTATGTTACTCTTCTTGTCATTACTTAATAAATCTTTCGTAGTCCGATTTTTATGGTAGTATTATCTTTAGAAGCATTGATATAAATGACAAGCAAACTTTACATATAATAGAATGAGACAAGCCAAGCCAAAATATGAGTTTAAAATCTTTTCGAATGGACTTCATGATAACGAAAAATTATTAACTTATTGAATTTAATTTAAAATAGTAAAAGATTCTAACCAAAATAGTAAGTTAAATTAATTGTAACTATTCTTTTATTACCATAAATCATCTAAAGGGAGATTAAATTAATGTCTGATGAACCATATTTAAAGCTGAGAAATTTTTTAGATCAATTTCCATTAGGATATCCAGAAACTCCTTCTGGTGTTGAAGTAAAAATTTTAAAACGACTTTTTACTGAGGAAGAAGCAAGAACCGCTATATTATTGACACATATACCTGAAACGGCAACTCGTATAGCTAAAAGAAATAATTTAAATGAAGAAGATTTAACGGAAAAGTTGGAATCCATGTCAAAAAAGGGATTAATTTTCAGAATTCGCCGGGAAGGTAAAACTCTTTTCAACTCAACACCTTTTATGATTGGTTTATACGAATACTCCGTAAAAAAAATAGACAAAGATCTCGCAAAACTCTTTAAAGAATATTATGATACAGCATACCTTGATGAAATGGGGATGAGTAATGTTCCTGGATTTAAAATTGTTCCAATTGAAGAAACAGTAGAAACTGACACAGTTTTATACCCATATCAAATGCTTAAGGAGAGTATAAGGAATTCGAGAGTGATTTCAGTTACAGAATGCATATGTAGGAAAGAAACGAGATTAAACGAGGAGGGTTGTGATCATCCTATTGAAAATTGCCTCAGTTTTGGAATTGCTGCAGAATATTATATTGAAAATGGAATGGGGCGAGAAATCACAGCGGATGAGGCTATTAAAATCGTAGAAGAAGCTGATGAGTCTGGTTTAGTTCATGCAAGTGCTAACTCGAAACATTTATCTAACATCTGCAACTGTTGTCCGAACTGTTGCGCCTCAATGAAAGGCATGACCAAATTTGGTCATGATAAACAAAAATATATGAATGCAATATTTGAATCTATTATTGATAGTGAAGCCTGTATTGGATGTGGTTTGTGTGTTGACAGGTGTCCTGTTAAAGCAATCACATTAGAGGATTATGCGGAAGTAAATAGAGATTTATGTCTCGGATGCGGGTTATGCGCTAGAGTATGTTCAGAAGATGCGATATTTTTAAAACCAAGAGAAGATAGGGTAGAACCTTTCAATAGAGTACATGAAATGGGTATGGCGATTATAAAAGGGAAAAGAAAAAACTCCCCAGAAATCGATAATTAAACTTAGTTTATGCCTTAAGATTTAGACAAAACGTATTTTTAGTCAATATTTTTATCTATCTTTTCATTATTTCAACTTATGTCGAAATTAGAACCTGTTAAATTTGATGATTTTAAAGAAGGAGATTCTGCTTCATTCGCAAAAACCATTACTGAGGCAGATGTTACGTTATTTGCGGGAATATCTGGAGATTTTAATCCTTTACATATTAATGAGCAGTTTGCAAAAACTCAAATGTTTGGTAAACGGGTTGTTCATGGTGCTTTTAGCTCTGCGTTAATTTCAGCAGTACTTGGTTTTCATCTATTCGGTCCAGGAGCTCTATATGCTTCCCAGAAGGTAGTATTCAAAAAACCCGTCTTCATTGGCGATACTCTAACCGCAGTAGCAACAATAACGAAAAAATACACTAAGGAAGGAAAAAGTGGAGTACTACAGTTTCTCGATGTAGAAACTAAGGTTATTAATCAACAAGATGAAATAGTCACGGACGGAGAAGCTCAAGTTATTGTAATGTAATTCTTTTTCTTTATTTTTTTTTTTTTTATTTGGATTTAAAATATATTTATATAAATCAAACCAAGGTGGAATATAAAAAATGGAATATAAAAATTTGATTATAGAGAGGAAAGAGGATTTACACGTAGCCATCGTCAAGTTCAATCGACCAGAAAATCTCAACGCTCTCAACAGGGCGTTGATGAGGGAAATAGAAATGGTGACAGAAGAATTTCAGAATGACACTGAAACTCGTGTTGTCATTTTTACCGGTGAAGGCAAGAATTTTTGTGCTGGAGCAGATCTAGGTGAGAAAAGAGAGCCTTTAACGGTTCTTGGGAGCATAAGGAATTTACAAACTGGACCTAGAATGATAAAAAAACTTTATGATATGGAACAGATTACAATAGCTGCGATTAATGGTTTTGCATTTGGTGGTGGGGCGTGTATTGCTGCTGCTTGTGATTTCAGAATTGCTGCTGAAAATTGCTTGTGTGGATATCCTGAAAGTAAGCTAGGAATGAATTTGAGCTGGATATCTCTACCGATTGTTGTTCATTTAATCGGGCCAACAAATGCTAAGGAAATGGTGATTTTAGGAAAGAATAACCACGCAGAAACCCTTTTAAAATGGGGATTCATCTCAGAAATCCTTCCAAAAGAACGACTGGTAGATCGAGCAGTTGAAATCGCCAAAGAATATGCTGCTCAACCTCCAATTGCTGCTCAGATGATAAAAAGGAGCATTAATCACATAAGCTCAGCTTTAGATCAGGCAATTATGCATATGGACCGCGATCAATTCTTTCTCACTTCAAAAACAGAGGATTTTAGTGAAGGTATTAAAGCATTCTTTCAAAAAAGACCTGGAAATTTCAAGGGAAATTAGAAATTAAATGAAGATTCTATTTTTTTTATAATTTAATTACCCTTTTCCTTATTTTAAAGTGTATTTTTTCCTTTTTCTGACTAATAAAATGGCTATAGCAATAGTTGAGATAATTAGAAATAGTGGAAGTTCAAAAGCAATAGTTCCATCACTCACAAGTTCTAAAGAGAAGAGTGTTGCTCCTCCATATTTTCCAGATGCGGTTTCAAGAACTCCTTTTGTGTTATAGGCTAAATCAAGTTCAGTAGCAAGTAGAGTTGTATCTGCGGGCATGGATATCCTTAACCCCTTACCTTGTGGTGTTACACTGCCGTCAACAATTCCATAATTCGTCCTAAAATGTGATAATATTTCTGTTTGTAATTCTGCTGCGGCCGTAGTCCAATCTAAATCAGTTGGAACGATAAATAAGAACGGTTGATAAGTTCCCTTTGGATAAGAATAACCATCATTGAAACTTGAAAGAGTAGAGAAGTAGTCAAGTGTATCGGCCTTCAAAATTGAAAAATTTGTACTGGTAAGAGTAGGTTTTATTGAAAAATTCAAAGGGAAAAAAATAGGGATCTGGGAGATATTGTAATCTGGAGTTACTCCTAATGTTCCTTCAAAAAGCGAGATCATAACATTAAAGTATGAGTCAACAGAAAATCCATCAGATATATCATGTATCTCTAATATTAAATCTACTGCCATTAATTCATTATCATTACCTTGCAAATTTAGTGCTACTAATTCAGTTGGTACAGTTCCATCCCCTGTATTACTCATAAGCTCAATATAATTACTAAAATTTAATTTAATTACCCATTTATAACTTTCACCCTCTTTTACTTCAACACTCGTAGATTGCCTAGCTAATGAGGTGCTTATCGCTGCGGAAAAAAGGAGTATACTAAGAATAAAAATCAATATTGGTTTACTTTTCTTCAAGTCGTTTTTTCGGAGGAATGGACTGTTCACCATGATATTTCATATTAATCTAAAGTTATTAAAAAATCTTAGGAAGTGGATTAAACCAAAAACTAAGAAATTATAATTTTTTTTATTTCGCCCCTCTAATAACTCTTTGAGCAAATGTTTTCGAAAAATTTTTTGCTTTTGCTTTATTTTTTTATTTTGATAACTTGGTGATACATAATTAGCGAAAAAGTCGAAGATCGAATAAAAGAACTAGAAGAACGATTGGCTTCCACCAAGGTAAACAAAGCTACCCAAAAAAGTATAAATTTCATTAAAGCACAATTAGCTAAACTCCGCGAGGACTTGATTCGTATCGCAAGTTCCAAGAAAGGCGGTGGTGCTGGCTTTGGTATTAAAAGAACAGGTGATGCCCAAGTGGCATTCATTGGATTTCCCTCAGTTGGGAAATCTTCTTTATTAAACTTGTTAACTGAAGGTAATACTCATTCTAAAGTTGCATCATATGATTTTACTACTGTTAAAGCCGTACCAGGTATGATGAATATCGAAGAAGCAAAAATTCAGCTTATTGATTTACCTGGAATAATTTTGGGTGCTGCTGCTGGTAAAGGGCGAGGAAAAGAAGTATTAGCAGCAGTACGCTCGGCAGAATTAGTGTTAATTATATTATGTTTTCGTCCTGATGGAACAATTAATCTTTCTGATTTGAAAACTATTAGAATGGAGTTGAGTAATGCAGGAATTCGGTTAAATACAAGTCCACCTAAGATTGTAATTAAAGAGCGAACACGTGGAGGAATTCATTTTACTTACAAAGGTCACCAACTCATGGATGCTGATGAAGTTAAATCTCTAATGAATGAACTTAAAGTCAGGAATGCAGGGGTTTATTTCTCTGAACCAGATACTACACCCGATGATTTAATAGATTATATATTTGGAAATCGTATCTATACAAGGGAATTTGTGGTAATTAATAAATCTGATTTAATGAAAACTCCAATTCCCCCTGAAATGATTACAGAATCAATTGGTCATAAACATTGGGTTATGATCTCAGCTAAAAATAAAGAAAATATTAATACGCTTAAACATAATATTTTCATGGAGCTAAATTTAATACGAGTGTTTTTGAAGCCACCAAGACAGGAAGCTGATATGAATGAGCCAATGGTTCTTCACCGGGGTGATACTTTAGAGAAACTCTGTCGAAAAATTCACAAACGATTTATAAACGATTATCGCTACTCGTTAGTATGGGGTAAATCTGCTAAACACCCTGGTCAAAAATTTGATAACTTAAATCATGTAATTGAAGATGGCGATATAATTTCAATTTATCTGAAGCGATAGTAGGAATTTTCATAGCTTGGATATATATAACTTTAATTCTTTAAATTAAATAAATATCATAAAGTTGGAAGTGTAAACTGTCAATGAAAGAGGAAAAGCCTCAATTTCCAAGAGAAGAGGAAATGATTCAAAAATGTATTGATCCTATTACAGGAAGAGATATTACTGCTGAGCATATAAATCAAAGATTAAAAGAGTTAGAGATTGTAGCAAATAATATTATTGAAAATGCGATCATGGAATTTAAAAATAATCCAGATAAAAAAAAAACAGTTTACGAAAACCACTACTGGGAAATGCATCAAAAACTAGGTGTTGGATCTATTGGACCCGCAACTGCCGCAGCAGGACCGATAATGTATTCCAAGATGGATGAACTAGCGGAAATTTTAGATATTTCAAGAGAAGAGCGAATTTCTTAGGTAGAATAATAAATAACATTCGAAATATCTGAATGAATCTATGAAGAAGGAAAGTAGCCAATTTCCAATAAAATGGAATATCCATTTCTCTAAATAGGTTTGGTTTTTCCCATATTTATGGGAAAAGGAAAAATTTTTTATTTAACTTTGATGTTTACACTAAGATTAAAGTATTTTTTGAAATCATTCTTATTCATTTTAACGGAGAATTGATATAATTATTTGATTGAATGGATAAATATAGGATATTTTTATGACTTGGCTCAATATTGGTGAAATTATTAAAGTAAATGCAATAAAATATCCAAATAAACTTGCATTAAAGGATACAAAGCGACAATTAACATTCAAAGAACTGAATGAAAGAACTAACAAACTTGCTAATGGTTTACTTAAAAGCGGTTTAAATAAAGGTGATAAGGTTGCGGTTCTATCTAACAATTCTATTGAATTCATGGAGATCTATGTTGCAGCAGCTAAAGGGGGCTTAATTATCGTTCCACTGAATTTTCGTTTACATCCCCATGATATTGCGTATATTATTAAAAATTCTAATTCAAAACTTCTGTTGGTAGACTCCCGATTTCAGGAAGCTACTGAAAAAATATGGGAAAGAGCAGAAGAATTAGGTTTTCACTTTGTTGATCGTGCATTGATTGCGGATATACCGACTGAAGGATGGAAATTATATGAGAGTTTTGTCGAAATGGGCGATAACTCTTACCCATTGGTTAAACTTAATCCAGAAGATACGTGGGTTATTCTCTATACATCAGGTACAACTGGTAGACCAAAGGGTGTGATGCGTTCGCACCGATCTTATACTGCGTTTTTTTTAGTTAATGAAGCCGAATTTTCCTTTACCCCTCAAGATTATGGAATGATATTAATGCCACTATCCCATGTAAATTCTACATTCTATTCATTTGTCTTTACATATATTGGAGCCTCTTGTTATATCCATATTGAGTATAATTTTGATCCAGAAGAAGTCTTAAAAATTATTGATAGAGAGAGGATATCCTTTACTTCAATGATACCTACTCATTACAATTTAATATTGAGCCTTCCAGAAGAAATTAAGAAAAAGTATGATTTAAGTTCAGTACGAGCCCTATTGACCTCTTCTGCTCCTGCTCCAAAACAAATGAAGTTAGATGTTATGAAACTTTTTAACAAAACAAAGTTATTTGAAGCATACGGTTCAACTGAGGCTGGTCTTGTTACTCTCCTTCGTCCTGAGGATCAAATGAATAAATTAGGCTCTATTGGAAAAGAATGCATCGGATCTGATTGTCTTCTGTTATTAGATGAGAACAAAAACCCTGTTCCTCAAGGAGAAATAGGAGAATTATATTCACGTGGGCCACAACTTTTCGATAAATATTACAAATTACCAACAAAAACTAAGCAATCCTTTAAAGGGGAGTTTTTTAGTGCTGGAGATATGGCTAAAAAAGATGAAGATGGATTTTACTATCTTGTAGATAGGAAAGCTAACATGATTATTAGTGGTGGGGAGCACGTTTTTCCATCCGAAGTTGAAAAAGTGATTGTATCTCATCATGCAGTTATTGAATGTGCAGTAATTGGTTTACAAGATTATAAATGGGGTGAAAGGGTAACGGCTGTATGTGTTTTAGATAAGAAATTTACATCTTCAGATGAACTAACAAAAGAACTCCACCAGCTTTGCGAAGAGGAATTAGCAAGGTTCAAGATCCCAAAACAAGTTATCTTTATTAATTCAGAAGATATGCCTCGAACGGGGTCAGGAAAAGTTATGCATCGAATATTACGAGAACGATTTAATAATAAAGATTAAAATAATATAATAAAATAATAATAAAAAAAACTAAAAATTAAAATTAAGAAAGGAGTTAGAATAAATGCCTTTTAAAAATGCATATATACCATATGGGCAGTATTGGAGTACGCCCTTTAGTAGATGGCAAAGTAATTTCCAAAATCTCCATGCTATGAAATTTGCTGCGGATATAACAACCAGATTTTTAAATAATAATGATATCTCCCCTAATGAGTTTGATGAACTTTTATTAGGGATAACTATACCACAACTTAATTGTTTTTATGGAGGACCATGGTTGGCAAGCATGATTGGAGCAGAACATGTTACGGGACCAGTTATAAGTCAGGCATGTGCTACAGGAACCAATTCGGTTTCAATTGCCGCTCAACATGTTGAAACAGGAATAAACAAAAATGTGCTTGTTGTGTGTGCTGATAGATGCTCCAACGGCCCACATTTGGCCTATCCAAATCCACAAGCACCGGGAAACACATTAGATTCAGAAAATTGGGTGTGGGATAATTTTAGTTATGATCCCT
>SDBT01007177.1_pt1 | contig 18388 bp, 25 predicted proteins | sample 2277101 | NCBI WGS metagenome assembly SDBT01 (sample SAMN10404973, study PRJNA504765) | marine sediment metagenome | isolation source: marine sediment core GS10_PC15, 103 cmbsf | place: Arctic Ocean: Southern Knipovich Ridge | collected 2010
CGCCAGGAGCGAATATGTTGGCTCCACTTGGTATAACTGGTGATGCAACAGACATTGGTGATAGACATGAAGGTATATGGATACGTGCAAAAACTGCGGGTTATATTGTTCAAATAAATGTAAGAGGAAGTAGGTTGGAAATAGGTGGTGGAGGTTCTTTAGATACAACACCTGCTATGTCTGTTAATTATCTAACAGGAAAAGTCGGCATTGGGGAAACCACTCCCGAAACCCTCACAGAATGGACAGGCACCGCACCGTATCTAACTCTTCACAATTCTGACAGCGGAGATGCAGATGGTGGCAGGGAATCAAGACTAAATTTCAAAGGCGAACAGTCAGGGGAAGAGGAAACTACCCTTGCAAGAATAGAAGTTGGTCACGATGGTGCTGTTGATGACCAAAAGGGTTATTTTGATATATTCATAAATGATGGGAATGATGGTGATTCACCAACTAAAATACTGAGGATAAAGTCAACAGGATTACTTACTGATAGGTGGTTTGGAACTGATACTAACACATTTTTAGGTATTGATGTAGCAGGGAGTAATAATTTAACCGTAAATGGGATTTGGAATACAGGAATAGGACATTCCGTACTTGAAGATGTTACTGATGGGGCTGGTAATACAATGGTAGGTTACCAAGCCGGATGGAATATTACTGTTTCTAATTTCAATACTGGTATCGGCCATAATGTATTATTTGCAACTACTACCGGAGAGCGTAATACAGCTATTGGTTACCAAGCTGGAGCTATTGGAAATGGAAGTAACTCTATATTTCTTGGTAATTATGCAGGATATTGGGAAACTGGTTCTAATAAATTATTTATAGATAATGCTGTGCGGACTAATGAAGCAGATGGCAGAGTTAAGGCATTAATGTATGGTGTGTTTGCCGCTGCTGTTGCTGACCAGAGTTTAACAATTAATGGAGAAATACTTGGTAGTTATGGTGCTAAAATAGGTGATGGGGGGGTTACCAATTATACTAAAATTGAACCGGATGGTACAATCGAATTTAATGGTGCTGCGAAGGTATGGGATGATTTACAGTTTTCAATAAGCGATGCCAAAGTTCCGGCATCTAATTTTCCTACATGGGAAACATTTACAACAAATACTAAGGAATATTCTTTTGCTGTTGATGATTATATCGACACTAAAGCAAATGAAACATCTCACGCATGGAAATTAGGAACAAGTGGTCATGTTCATCTTCATGTCACTACTAAAGCCGCTAATTCAACAGGTTCTAATAGATATGCTAAGTTTACTGTTTTTTTAGGTTATTGTGATACTGATGAAACGTGGCAAGAAACTTCTTTTACGGCAGAGTTGACAATACCTGATGGAACATCAGCATTACAAATGTTCTATTTAGATATGGGAGATTTAGCGCTTACTAACTATATTATAGAAGCAGAAATGAAATTGAGAGTAAAGAGAATAGCAGCTACTGGCGGGACGGAATATACTGGTAATATATTTCTTACTCAAACTGGTATTCATTTTGAATATGATACGATAGGTAGTAGGGCAGAAACTACAAAATAGGAGGACAATATGCCAGATACAAGACAACAATATGGTTTACCATTCCGACAACTTCCCTCTGCTACTCAGCGTGATCTGACACCCGAATCAGCATTACAAAAAGAAATACAAACAGGTCGGCAAGGTATATATAATAAATATAATCTTCAATATAAAGAAGCCAGAAGAAGTGCACAATTCATCGGTGCTGCTAAAAGTCAACGTATGCAACAAGAGATATTTGCCAAAGCTAAACAAGAGATGCTTCAGTTCAATCAGCAAGCACAACAACAGATGACACAGTTGCAGAACATAAATCGACTTGCGGAACAAGGATTGATAACGAATCCAGATGAAATCAAAGCACGTATGACATTCGGAACTGATGTGGCGAAGTCGATGTATCCGACACCGGAGAAAGAACAAACAATACCAGAACAGTTTGGTAAACTCGATGTGTATAGCCATAGGATCTCTCAAGAACTTGAAAACTTTCAGATAGTTGGTGGTAAAAAGCCACCTAAACTTACTTATGGTCTTTATGGTCCGTTGATGGGTGGAGTACTTGCCGCGTATCATGGTATAAAAGGTGCAAAAAGAAAACCAGAATTACAAATATATGATCCGACTATCCCTAAGAAAGATCCTAAACCTGATGAAGATATAATGGGTGTATGGCGTAAAGCAGAACCAGAAGAAATTGGAATATATCAAGCGTGGTCGCAAGAAGAAAAAGATGTTGCTGCTCGAAAGAGGGAACTCCTTGGGCAACCTGATATTACTCGCAGAACAGCACAACCAGGTGCAGGAAGTGGATTCGATGCTGGTGTTGCTGGGTCTATAAGACCACAGCGGCAGATTAAGCGGCAACTGACAGCAACAGAACTTCGTCAGCATGGTACTCGTGAAGCGTATGAGCAAGGCAAGACATTGGGGTATTGGAACTGATGGCATTTGAAGATTGGCAGAAAGAAAATCAGCAAATCGAACCAGATGGATTCGAGACTTGGAAAGCCGGGATTGTCGAACCTCGTCCAGAACCAACCGCTATAGAGAAGGTCGGTCAATACTACAAAGAAGCTGTTGCTGCTCCTGTCAGAACTATCGAATCCATGATGGGTAGTGTTGGTGGCCTGATACGTATGGGTGCGGAAGCTGCTACAGTAGGCCGTATAATATCCAGATTCAGTCTCATGCCCGGTAGTAGTGTCATGGCCGAACACCTTACTCGCAAATATGGAACTGGTAAAGCAATGTCATTCTACCACAGGAAGATGGAGAAACTTGCCGATGCCGGTAAAAAGATCCAAGACTTCTGGGATGAACAAGCAAACAAAGGTTGGGAAGCTCCTAACCCAGATATAGTTGAGGCAAGATGGTCTGAAAGACCTCTTAGCAAAGGCGTAAGTGCTGTATATTCCGGACTGACATCTATCGGAGTGGTTCTCGGAGTTACGGCTGCTACCAAAAGTCCACAAGCAGGACTTGCGATATTGGCTGCTTCTGAAACAGGCGGCATGTACAGTCGCCTCAGAGATGAGAATGTTCGACCTGATGTAGCTTCTAAACTCGCACAGATGGCCGGTGCGTGGACTTTTGTGACGGAGAAAATAGGTTTCAAAAAATTACTGGCCCCCACCAAACGAACCGCTTTGAATCTTCTCAAGAAACCTGGATGGGAAGGAGCACAAGAAGTAGTCGAGGGAATGGGTCATAATCTCCTGGAATACTTCGGATATGATTATCGTAAACCACAAGACATCCCAACTGCTGTTAAGGCGGCTACTGATCACATGATGGATGGTTGGGTGGATAATTTAGTCGGCGGTATCGGTGCTGGTGGAATAGTAAGTGTTGCCATGCCGGGTGTGCGTACCGGTGAACCTATTAAATCTGTAAGAAAAGAAGATTTGTTACAAGTTGAGTTCAAACCTGTGAAAGAACCCTTGGGTGGTTTTTCTTATGGGCGTACACTTTATAGATTGCCCCCCATAAAAGAAGGTATGGTGCGTTTGTATCGAGCCGAAACAGGAATCCGAACTAAAACAGTGCAAGGTGATATTGAAATTTTTGGGCAAGATGATAAAGGCACTGGTGGATGGTTTACTACTGATTTTGGATACGCCCTAAATTTTTATGAAGGGGCATATGGGAAAGTAACCACTGGCCGTAAAATGACTTATATGGATGTATCTAAACAATCTGCTGAAAAACATTTTCAGGGCACTATAGAAGGAGAAAAACATGAGTATTTTTATTCAGAATTACGTACTTCTGATCAAACAATTATAACTTCCCCCACTGTAGAAGAACTCACTAAGAAACCGATTGAAGAGATCGAACCTCAGACATCTGATCACGCTATAGGTCATCAGTATGGCTTAACCAATGAACAAGTGGACAACAAACTGGATCAGGCAGAACTCAGGTATCGGGAACTGAAATTGAAGGAGACTGATGAACGAACTCCAATAGAAACAGAAGAACTCTCCTTCCTCAGTAGAAACAGAACCAATATCGAAGTTATACTGGAACGAGAGACACGCCCAGTGACTCCACCACCAATAAAAAGAACTCAGAAGAACCTCTTAGCACTCGGCCACAAGATAAAACGCCAGGCTGAACTTAGTGATGAAGAGTATCGTGATTTCGCTGAGATCGTGACTGGTAAGCGATCTATGAGTGATATGTCCAAAGCAGAACGAAACGAGTTCGTATCAGCCCTTGAAGAGTCTTATGGTGCACCGAAAGAACTGCTGCCTGAAGACTATGATATGCCCATCAATGTCGCTGGTAGAGCAACTTCGATGCGTAAGGTCCGTGATGAAGCCGCAAAGACTACGGCTGCACTCATAGATAAAAAGAAAGTTCCAGCTACTATTAAGATAGGATTCGGCAAAGTCGGTGCGGTCCAAGGTTTGAAGAACTTCTTCTTCGGCATTGATAACACACCACCCTATCATCTCGCAAGAATACTCGATGGTGGTACGGAAGGTATCTTCTCAGAGGTACTTGATAAAGGTATTGAGGCCGGTAGAAAAAATTCAGCCGCACATACAAGATCTGTTATGGATGCTTTATTAGCTGAACTACAAACGGCTGATATAACTGATGCTGATCTGGCTAAGATGAGCAAAGCCGTCAATCCAAGACTACAAACTCATCAGATGATTAGCAAGGGTGCAGCAACAGAGATCTTCATTATAGAAGTGAATGGTCAGAATTATGAAATGACTATGGCTAACCTGTTGGACATCTATCTGATCAGCAACCAAGAAGCTGGGATACGACATCTGACTAAGGGTGGTCTGGTGATAGAAGGAGTTGAAACAGGTGCATTATCAGAGGAACAAATAGCCGATCTGAGGCAACGGGTAGAAGATGATCCGAAAGCCAAGAAAATCGCTGATACAGTATTAAAGATTGGAGAACTAATCTGGAAACCATCGATAAATCAAGTCTCACAACGACTCGAAGGAAAAGAAATAGCCACTGAGCCAGATTGGTGGGGACTCGAAGTATATATGCCGAAGAGACTGGCTGGTAAAACCAGGATGGGTAAACTGGGTCAGTTCGGTGTCAATTTCATTGAAGATAAAGGTATGTTCCATGATAGAACCAGGAGCACAGCACCGGTAGTTCTGCGTGATGCTCTTAGGCGATTCAGTGTTTTCGAGAGTGCTACGGCTGAGTATGTTGGTATGGCTGAGGCTTCCCGGACATCGAGAACTCTGCTCAATGATCCCAGTATAGCTACAGCACTTGATCAAAAAGGATATAATGAAGTACGTAAACGTATCTTAAAGATCCATGAACAAGCTCAGAGTTTACCAGCGTTTGAAGGTAATTTCTCTGCATGGTTCGCGAAGCGTCTGCCATCACTATACCGTGCTGTCTTGTTTTTCAACCCGAGAGTTGTAGCCAGCCAATATACATCAGCTTTCAATTATGGTGCGTATATATCACCAGAGTTTATGACCAGTGTTAAAGATGGTTTAAGTATTGAAAACTCATTAGAGACATTAAAACTATCAGACATCGCCTGGGACCGGTTCCACATGGGCCACAGTAGTCTTGAACTGGGCGAAGCAACTCAATCAGATGCAGCACTACGAATGTGGACTGGTGGTAAGAGTTCTGATATAAACAAGGCTGGATGGGCGATGAAAGTGGCTGACCTGGGGGCCCTAACAGCCGGAATGGAGATGGCTAAAAAAGAGTATGATGCCGCACGGACAGGTAAACTGACTGGATTCTCTGCCGAGTGGTGGCTCGATAAAGACAATCTACCAGAAGCAAATACGGATCTATGGAGAAAAGTTCAAGAGGAAGGTGAGAACGCAGATCCAGAAGAACGCCAGGCAGTTGAGGTATGGAGACGAACTGTTGCAGATCGTGCTGAATATCTCTGGCAGAGGACACAGCCATCATGGGACAGGTGGAATAGATCATCAAATACAGCCGAAAAAGGTTTAAGGAGAATGTATTTACTTTTCCGTTCTTTTCATGAGAAATCACTTACGATATTCAATGAAGCTAAAATGGATTATGAAAACAGTGCTAAAACTTTTGATGATAAAGTAAAATGGGCACAAAAAGCTGGTGCTGTTACTACAGGTTATACTGTTAACATGTTTCTACGCCTCGCTATCATGGCAGCTATAACCAGAGAACTCAAGGAACCTGTTAAATACTTTGAAGATTTTCTAACTTCATGGACAGCCATGTTTCCTATTTTTGGCAGAATTCTTAAAATGGTAACTAATAGATTCGTGGATACTTTAGCAGGGGCTAAACCAAGTTACATCGGTGAAGTTGTTGAATCATACCCTATCAGAGTAATTAATATGGTATTGAAAAGTCCAATAGATATGGCACAAGCAACAGCCCACCTTATCAATGGTGATAATAAAGAAGCTGAAAAAGCATTCGAGCGTGGTATTAGTAGATTCGCTGAAGGTATTGGAACGCTATCTGGTGTACCTGTACCTGAGATCAAGCGTGTTCTGCCGAAAGAAGGGGAAGAACCAACGGGTAGGCGTGGTCCAGCACGTAGGACACCGCCGAAAAGAAAGGGGCCTAAATGAATGATCATGATTTATTAATGCGAATAGATGAACGAGTTTGTAGCCTTACCAAACATTTTAGTAATCATATCAAGCATCATTGGCTGTTGACAATACCATTAATCATGGCTGTTGTGGGATTGGTTATTGCTTTGTTGACTAAGTAATGTTTGGTACAGAGCAATCGAGACCTAATTTTTTTGCAAGTATCGCATATTTTCTTCCTCCATCAAATATGTCATTCCATATAAAATTTATATAACTAACTTCAAGTCTTCGCCGTAATGATTTTGGATGATGATCTCTATCAAAGAAATTTTTACAAAATCCGATTCTACCAATTTCTTGATCTTCCCAACCAGTGTCAGTAGGTATTTGGTCTTTCATATAGACAAATATTGTAAGCCATTCAATTTGATCTCCGTCTTCGTAGTTACAGGCTGATACTATTTTTGTAATACAATTTACTTCATACAGATCTGCATCTGGTTCTTTTGATTTAACAGCCAACAATCTTTTTATCTCTTTTGTGATAGAATCAACCCACTCTTCAAACGTTCCATCAATTTTAATGTTGTCGTGACTAAGTCTCATTTTTGTTCTCCTAAATATATTGTTTAGTTTTATTCATTTATCAAAGCCCTACCAGCCTGATTGCTGATCGGGATGCCTTGGGACCACTGTATTACTACTATAGGTGATGCACATTTTAGATCTGTCTGTCGGTATGATTCAGCTAAATCTATAACATTTTGAATTACTTCTTTTGGTATCACACGAAACAAACCATCGCGACACCAAAGCATTGGTATTGTCCCGAAGCCAGTTATTTTTTCAAGTATAGATTTATCAATAACCATTGTATCGTGCGGATCTTTATATATGAACATTATTATTTCATCTATTCTCATTCCATATTCTCCTAAATTTTTTATACTCTTCAGGATGATCACCACGATATAACGGCGGTCCGAACACACCTCGCGAATCTGTACCACACCAACTCCCCCAAGGCACGTCCCTAAGAATCCTGATACCATATCGGCGATCATACATAATCACAGCCACATAATAAACTCGACCATGTGCAGATGTCACTCGCATGATCCAGCCAGGATGAGTCGTTGGTGGGATAGGATTGAACCCACCGAAGAACTCAACCTGGCCTTCATATAGTGCCCGGACTACGGCTGGTCTGGGGCAGTTATTTTCCAGCCATAGTATCAGATGTGTGCGTGATTGGAAGTGGGTCATAGGGGTTTGACATTCTCGTAATAATCTATATGTGTGGCATCATTTTCTAATAACCAGTCAGAACCAAGATCACCACATCTAAGATCCAGAGCATATACACGCCCAACTTTAAGTGTAATATCTTCTGTCGGTTTGAACATCAATCGTGGTGAACCAAATGTTTTGGCCAACCTCGCCACCGGAATCTCCTTCGGCTTCTCCAACGCCTTGATTGCTTCAAACGATTCTGTACTGATAGTATTTAACGGTACTATCTTGCCGTCTACCTCTGCTGTGATTTTAATGTTTGGCATGTTTTTCCTCTTGTCAAAACAATTTTTTCGATCTGCACAATAACATCCAAGTGCACTGTAAAGTATATAATCACCGGTTAAAAAAGTTCTTCCACAATCTCTGCATTTACTCATCAATCCACTCTCCTTGTCCGGTCTTCTGAAATCGGGACATATTGCTAAATCGTGTTTTCCTTCTGTAAATCTTTTCATGCTACAAAGCGTTTGTCCATTAAAATGTTTGCATTCACCACATAAAGGATATATAGGTTCATTCATCAATCACTCCTTCTTTTAGCCTTAGCCACAACCTCTTCTACCTCAGACGGGCTATAGTCACCACGCCGTTTCAGTCTTTTAAATATAGCAGCACCACCTGTGAATCCAGCCAGAATACCGAGTAAGCTGAACGGCTGATCCTCACTCCCTACAATAACGCTCTGAAGATACTCAGCCTCTTCAATGTTGCCTGTGATGAAACCGATGGCATCACTGTTGGCGAAGTCATCATCTTCCGCTGCTCGCAGATAACCAACCTGTTCTGTCCGGTGTTTGATGATGATTTCAGTGCGGAGTTTCTTCACGTTGTGCAGTGAATCAATCTCTTTGAAACCATCGAGTGATCCATGCACATACTTATAAGACTGTTCTGTTTGTGTACACGGTGTCCCTCGATCCAACATGGATCTGCAACTAATGATGGCCAGGCAGATGACACAGGCTACTACTAATAGATAGTTTTTTCGGTCTTTCATTTTGGTTCCTTTCTTAATAAATATAAGTTATTGGCAGTCGGAGCATTTAAGATTTGGCCATTCTTTGAGAACCACCTTTCTTGTCATCTGCTCCCAAGTACATTTTTCTCGTAGTATTTCTTCACACTTTGGGCAGGGGAGAAGGGCGAGGGCTTGTTTGAGTTCTTGTCTCACATACATAGGAGATCTCGATTCCCCATTTCTTTTTGTGTAATATTTCTCAATGTTTTTTAGGGATTGACGGAGTTGGGTGATTTGGTCTGGAGTCATTTCAATTCTCCTAACTAACCTTTAGGTCTTCCCAAATAAGCGGAGTACACCCAGTCACTCAGTGTAATCCCACGATACGCATACTGCCTACGCCCATCAATGATAGGACGGAAACTCTCAATACCAGGACAAGCCTGGTTAAACCAACGCCCAAAGTAATTCTTATTGCCAGCGGTATGCCCACTCTTACTACACCATATCTGCCATGCTTCAAACAACTGATCTCTGGCTATGTAAGCATTTGGAATCTTGTCGCAACACTCACCTACAAATGCTGTTACTGGTGCAGTGATCTCTTCTAATTGTCGCAGGAGTGATTCAGAAGATATAGGCATGGTGAATTTGCCTTGTTTTCTGAGGTCCTTCAAACCCCGCAAGGCAAAGTTGATTAACTTGCCTTCTCTGGCTTCTTTCTTTAAGCGTTCTTTCAATGTGAAATCTTCCCTACCCACATACGAGTTAGGGAAGTTAAGGACAATAGCTCTGGCTACAAACGCCTTAGCTGGATCTGAGAAACCAGGGAGATTATTCATGGCCACAGTAAATCGACAAGTCAGGTGAACATCAAACGGTTGTATGTATTTAGGATTCACTGTCACAGGATCACCACCACTGATCTGTAGTATCGTTTGAAGAGCTGTGTCAGCCTCACCTCTTCTTGGTGTTCTCGCGTCACCAAGTGTGGCAGCGAGTTTACTTATGAGTGAATACAATCCATGCGTGTTGGCTAATGCCTGGAAACTGGTAGCACTGTATTGATTTCTGCCGAGCATACCATGCAACGTTTCAAGTATCGTACTCTTGCCCGATCTTGTATCACCAATGAAGAGCATTAGTTTTTCCAGGGTCATATCTGGTACAAGGTTATAACCGAACCATTGCAATAGCGTTCTGATACACTCAGCATCCTCATTGAATATCTGGTTGTAGGTATCTTCATATAGACTTGACCAGACATCTTCATCGAAATCATAGGGAAAAACATTATAGGTGAACAATCGCGGATCAGGGTTGTGCATAACGATATTACCCCGCACATATTCATTCACATCGAGCATACCGTTTTTGAAGATTATGAGATTACTTGGGTACGGATGGTCCTCATGGTCAAGCCAACACGGAGGATCTTTTTCTACCGGACACCATGTATTTAAGGCATCGATGATGTCATTCACTTTTGCCCTGGTGGGTTTATACGGCACCACGCTTACCACACCCTGTGTATTGGTCTTTTCACATTGTTTACCCTCAAGGAATTTATATAGTCCACCCTTGAACGCTGGCATTGATAGATCTTCGTAATGATCCTTGTTCCACTGTACCCATTGACTGCGATAACTACGAAGCACAGGTACACCATTCAACATATGATGTTCAGCCATGAATCGTTCAGCGATGAGATAAGCTATGTCACTTGCAAATAAGTTAGGATCTATTTCTTTATTATCATCGCCGTGTTCACCTACATACTCGAACAGTGAAGCCTGGGTTAGTCCACGCTGTACCCATTGTCGTAGGTCCTTGATTCCCTCTGGCGGGAGTATACACTTGATGTTCTCAGTCATGCTTTTAATATTGAGATAGGCTTTCTGCATCCCTGCCTTACCAGCACCAGCATCATTATCACCTATGATCCAAACTTCTTTACCCGCAAGAGGCATCTCTTTAAGGATCTCCATACCCCCTTCAGCAGAAGGCCGACCAATAGCAATGAAACCGAGTGATGTAGCGGCACATACGTCACTTGCACCTTCAACGATGATGATTGGTAGTTCAGTTCTGGGAATAACTGCTTGAATTGTTTCCAATCTTTGATGGCTTGCATTAAGGATATGGAGCCAACCGGAACCTGGCAGTTCTTTAACAGCTTTGTTGCTAATACGACTACATAACACCGCAGAAGGATTCTCTGGATCATCGGATGAAACCATACACCAGTCCGGTTTGGCACATATAGGACATGCAACACCCGCATCTGCGATCCTGACCCAATGAAATTTTCCTGCTTCATATTTTTTATCTCCTATTACGTGGTCTGAATTGTAGGCGTAAATCAGTCCACGTTTGGAACCAGGTTCCATGAACTTCTTACCGTTGTGGTATCGTTTGAGTAGACCAGTGATGTCACCCTTAGCGTCACGTTCAGCGAACATCCAGGCATACTCGCCAGGATAGTATCCAATGCCGAGTGTTTCCAGAGACTCTACAGTGACACCGAGTTCTTCGGCGAAGTGTTCAGTCATGCCTCTGGTGATATTATTTTTATAGACTTCGTGTTGTTCGGCAAAGGTTAGGGTCATTCTAATGCTTCATCAATTAGATCATTTACCAAAACACTGTAAAAATATCGTTGTGCTTTTTCTTTATCTATCTCAGTTGGACAACATCTTTGTATTGCTTCGTGGAGTTCATCTTCTAAATTTCTATGATTCATATCACACCTCAAAAATAGATGCTGGCGGGATTGCAATTTTAACCTGCCTGTCAATTCAGGCTTTACCCTGGTTCGATACAATGAGTCATGATAACTCTTTATCCTATGCCAGGAGTAGAGACCTCCGAAAGAGCCGTTACCTCTTTAACGTTGCAATCATCCCTCGTCTCAGCGTTTCTTACATGCCGCCGCCAGCATCATACGCACGTCTACTAAAACTTAGCCACACTCTCCAACGTCTTCTCTGCAATCTGATGCCACTGTTCCGGGGTGACATCTTCTGATACAACATCAGGACCAGCGATCTCAGCGATGGCACCATGCCATACTTCACCAATTACCTTATCGCTGATAGAAGGATCTCGCAGTTCTACAATCTTATTCCACCCCTCTTGCATAGTACACGCAGTGCTCTCTGGCTTGGCTGGTGGCACAACAGCATCTTGCGATTCTGTTTTTGGCGGTGGTCCGGCAGCTTTCTTAGCTTCTGCTGCCTTTAAGTTCTTAGCTGATCTTTCAGCCATCTTAGCTTTCTTCTCTGCTGCTGTTGGTGGTTTGTCATCAGCAGGTACTCGTGCCGGGTGTGGAGCTTTAGCCGGGGCTTTGGCAGCAGTAGCCACTGGTTTAGCCGTTGCGTTTTTAGCACCCATAGCAGCGAACTGTTTGTCCAGATCTTTAAGTTCCTTGGCATCGAGCTTACGAAGTTGGGCTACAGGATCAGCGTCATACTCATTGACCCAGTTGACCTGGTATGGATACGTGGCTTCAGGATAAGTATTCTCACCGATTCTAACCTGGAACTCAAGCTCACTATAGTCACCACCGGCAAGCTGAACCAGTGATCTGCCGTCCCAGTTGAATACTTTCTTAACCTGATCCATACTAAGCGTAGGTCCGATCTCTCCACCCTTGGCTTTGATGGCACCATAAAGACACAAATACGCAGAGATCTCAGCTTCGTATTCAGTGTAGTCGAACCACTTACCCTCTTTTTGATCGTAGATCTCCGTAAGCAAAACCCTTACATTAAACCAGGGTAGCTCTATATCAGTGCCTTTCTTCTTTCTACCATCGACACCCCATTCGAGTGCCTTACATTTGAATGTTCCGATTCTGTCAAGTCCCATGTTTTACCCTTTCTGTTTACACTTAACACACGTTTCACAATCATCCGGTATCACCGCACCACACGCACACCGTGTCAGTCCGGCACGATCTAACAACTCATCGACATCTCGTTCTGTGACTGGTGCTGGCACAAAATCAGATTTGTATCTTTCCATGAATGCTTTGAACTGTTCATCTGATATAATCTTACGTTTGTGCTGTTCTTTTATTATCAGCAGTGACATATGCTCGAAGGCAACACGGTCACAGGCTGCCATTTTTCCGAGATCTAAGTGACAATATTTTGCTTTAAGCCCAGAATGACAGGGGCAAGGTTCATTGCGTTTAGGTTCTGGTCCTTTGAATTTTATGCCCATTATGTGTCTCCGAAATATTCATCGATTACTTCTTTTACAACACATAAAACGTTGTGTTTTTCTTCACATCCATTACCTTGATTTCTTATTGTTTGTTTCTGTGCTGCTATTACAGCTTCAAGGTGTTTGATTTGTTTCTGTTGAACTTTGTTTTGTTTATATAATCGTTGCAGAGTAAAATCTTCTTCCATCACTCACCACCCCCTTCCTCTGTAGTTTCATTCACTTGAGGACATTTCCCCAATTCATATAATCTGCATATATTTCTATCATTCCCAGAAAAAGGTACGAAACTCTTACATTTTTTACAATCAGAGTCCCTAACTTGGTATTCCTTACCCTTGTATTTCATTCTACACCGCCTTCCTCTGGAATATCACGCCATACCTCATCGAATAAGAACTTCCATATGGAATCATCCATAGGATCATCAAACGACACTACGGGAAACCTTGGCGGTATGCTTCGCGACTTGGCTTTGTAATGGACTTCTGGTGCGTGAATATTAATAATCCTATTACCAGTTGATGTAGCTTTAGCTATTTTAGCTTTAGCATCATCCTTAACAGCCACCACACCTTCATTACTAATTCTGAAAACATGATCAGCCCATTCAACCCACATACCCCAGATTGATGGAGTTTGTTTGCCATGTTTGGGTGCTAATTTAGGAGCATCACAAAGATAATCTTCACCGCTGGCATTAGCGATTGATACTTGTTGCATTTGGCAAAGAATACATACATTTTTGCCACGCCTAATTAGAGTATCAAAATCTGCAAGGGGTAAACGCATAGTGTCGTATAAGTGACGATGGCCCTTACCCCATCCATATTGTTCGATGTTTCTCATACGATTAGTGTTGTTATCGCCACCTAATACATTTTCTAACATCCAGCTAAGTGCTAACGTTTCAAGTATAGTACCAGTATCAACAACAAGTGTCTCATAATCATTAAAAAGATCGGGTTGTTGTATTGCTGCTCTAAAATCAGCGAATGTCTCTATACCGGGAATGTTCTTTAGTGGTTCGTTAGTTTTAGGATTTCTGATTTTACGACCACCGTCATCAAGGCCAGCAAATACAGGTGTAGGCAACATCGAAGCAAGTGTGGTTTTACCCATACCTGAATCGGCATAGCCAATAATCTTCTCACCTTCTCCGGCACCGTCCCAAGTTGCTACCTGAAACGTCCTATAGGCCGTTTTCTGTTGCTGCTGTTTGGCGGCTTTCAGTTTTGCGGACACCGGGGCAGGCGGGGCTTTTGCTAATTTTTGTGTCGGTGGATTCTTTGATAAAGTCATAGGTTATCTCCGTTTCTAATTTATGGTATATTTCATCAACTTTACGACTGGCACAATAGTCGGCCAGGTGGATTAGATCGGTAAAAGCTTTTACTCCAGTTTCTATAGCATAAGGTAAAGTAGTCCATATCCCCATGTGCAATGCTACCCCGGCAAGGATTCTATCAGTAGTTCCAATATCTTCAGATTTAATAACTAACTCATTAGTAAGTGACACTATCTTCTCAGCCAACGTCACCCCATGTGTCCCCGTCACACCACGATCAAGCGGATAACCTTGTGCATTCAGACCCTTGCCATTCTTAACCATATCATGTAACAGGAGTGTTGCAATAATCTCATTCTGCAACACCAAAAGGGGGATGTCTTTTAGTCCGGGCGATGTGCATAGTGCCTTCAGCAACTCAACCCCCCACCACACAGCGAGCTTAGTGTGCCGTACCAGGCCACCAACACCAAGTGATACCTGCGGATGGTATTTGCCAGTTGTGCTGCATGGACAGGTCCAGAAGTAATCGGGGCAGAGTTTGTCGAAGCAGTCGATGACAAAGTTTTTGATGTCTTTGTTATAGATTAATGATAGTTCTTTTTGAAATATGGTTTCAGCTTTGGTCATTGTTTTTTCTCCACCATTGTAATTGTATTCTCATAAAAAGTATCCCGATTGATGCTTCTACTAAATGGGTAAAGTAACAAGCTTTACTAATACTATGGCGATTCCACAAAGCTAATCCAAAAGGAAGATACCATTTATTATTGTGAGTATATAACGTTATGCTAAAAACAGTCTTGCCATTATCCCAATTTCTATTTAACCGCATATCACTCACCATCCTTCCTCTTAAATATACACTTAAATCCATCAGGCACATGATCCTGATCAACCTGCACGCGGTTATAACACTGCTCTATATAATCACACCGGAATGTAGCCTCACAAGCATGTTCGTTAGTATAGAACCTACCCGACCTAATCATGTACTGCATGTTCTTGCAGATGTCGTAAAGCTCTTGCTCAAACGCCTTTAATTCAGCATCAGTTCTGGTAAGTTCAATACACCGAAAGTAAAACTCAGGACGTTCAGTAATGTCCTTGAGCAATCGGGCACCGAACATATCAGATGTCTCACGGATGGTGAAGGTGCCTTCTTTGACACCGGGTTCGGCTATAGCATTAACCCCATTAACACGATAACTATAATAACCGTCATCGCCCTGTACTACTCTAAACTCCTGCCCACAATACATCCCACCCTTAACGAATTTCTTACTATCACCCTGAGTGAGTTTTTTTGGTCTGATTGTTGGTTTGTGATATACATCGTATTTGACTGTGTTGATGAGTGGATTACCAAATCCTTGACAGTGCCCACTATGTTCAAGATCAAGAAGCTGCATCCTTCTGGCGGCATAAACATACATAGTAGTCTGCACATCGAGGTTTAAGTGGCCCCAGTAAGTTGAATCAGGATCGATAGACTTGCTGGTTGATTTATGTTCCTTGACAGCAATACCGTTAGCGAGTTCAATCAGCTTATCTATCCGACCAGTGATAAACACATCTGGTACAGGATGTCCAGTTTGGGGATTAAGTAATGGCAGACTGAAATATTGTTCTGTCGCAACAACTGACTCAAGCGTATCACCATAGTGCCAACGATAACCGGCAAGTGCGTGAAGCAATGTCACTCGCTCAATCTCTTTGGCTTCAGGATCATTGAACTCTTTACCCTCATAAGCCTTGTTCAGCACACGAGTTACAGCTTCCATGATGTCGTCAGGGACCACGTTGGTGCCTTCACAGATCATACAGTCTTGTGGGTCTTCGTGACATGGTGCATTGGGACAGTCACTTCCTGGTACTAAGCTGGCTGTCTCAAGAAGCAGGTGCCAGTTGGTCCCGATGCGTTGTGATTCTTTATCTTCGATTGGTCTGATACCATAGACATATGCGTTCCTGAATCTTACAGGACACGCCTTAAAATTACTGATCGAACTTGCTGATAGTTTTAGTTTTCTCATTTTAATTTCTCCCACCACCATATTTCAAATTCTATTCCAAAACATAAAAACATTAAACTGATTTCAAAGTTTTTGTGTGCGTTAATATCAAAAGTTCGCCAACAAATCTTAAAAGGCAACGCCCAATTAGTAAAATCGTGCCATACCGTAATAGTGTATTCTGGATTCTTGCCGAATTGGAATGTCATACTCACTCTCCTATAAAATGTTCCAGTTCCTCAACTCCATGCACCACGAAGTACAACCCACCATTGTCACGCACTCGTTTCATCCTTTTCTGTTGCCCTACACTTAATGTACCACCTGATCCACGCTTTGTTTCAATCTCGAAGTGCTTCCCCCAGTTAAGTTTCAGCATACCATGTATATCGCCGGAATTAATAATACCATAAGTACCCCACTGTCCACGCTCATTCTGAAATGTACCTGCATCGTGTCTACTACAAAACACATGGTGCCTCTTTAGCCAAGATAAACAATCAGCGAGAACCTCGTGCTCAAGCTTCTTAGGATCGACCGGCACCACCGGATGTGTTCGTATGCTTCCGTCTTTAGTGCCGATTCGTTTCACTGGTTCTCCCCTGCGGATCTGGCCTATGGCGTTGGCGAGGTCGTTATATTGTTGTTTGCGTGTTTGGCGTTTCATTTTAGTTTCTTAAAGACTCGTGTTCTTCGACAATTTTTACAAGTAACGCTTCCTTTGATTACAGAATATTCAATACCGATAGCAACTAAATATCCGTTTCTGTTTTTATAACAGTGACAAGCAGGGTATCCCCAATTTCCTAAGTCTGATTTTTTAGATACAAAATGCTTTATTTGTTTCTCCATCATCTCATCCTCTCCCCAACTTCTGCTTACACCACTGCAACCAGCTATTCTCTTTCATACGCGATACAAGTTTCTCAGCGTGTTTTTCAGGTTCCAAAACATCAACCCGATGAATCGCACGCCTGACTGCATAACGGATTAGGTCTATGTGTCGTTTGAATTGTTTATGTTTCATAATGCTGCTCTATACCGCACCAATAAGGAATACCATAAAGTATACTATTAGTACAACCTTGTTGTCGTGCTTTAATAAATATTGGATTGCCATTCTTGTCTTTAGTATTTAATGCCGCTGCTCTAAATTTCTCTAACAGTATCTCATGTTCTGTCTTGCCCTTCACCAACTCACCAGGACACACAACAGCAGCTCCGCATACGGTAGCTATGGATTTAAGGAATGTTCGGCGGTTCATTTACAATACCTTTCGCTAATCTTCCCTTCAGCAGCCAACGGCAATCCTTCAGCCCAAGCTGGACCTTGTTCCATTATGTTTGTCATCGTAGCTAAACTATATTCAGCATCTTCTGCTGGCACACACGCAACAAGTTCGTCATAACTATGAAGTACAATCTTGATACCACATCTCTCACAGCATAACAACCAATACCCCAACAAACACCGGCACATCGCTTGGATCAAATTCTCAGTGATTGATCCACCCCACAGATGCCCGTGCAGGTATTTGATACCATTGTCTTTGGGTGATACTGAAGCGTAACGATAATTCATTATTCGTCCTGATGGGAGTTGCATCTTAGTTGTTGTACCCCGGCGAGTAAACGTAAGACTCGCCGACTCTGAGATGGTGTAAGTAGTCTGTTCTTTGGAATACTTGGTGGGCCACCTGAAACACTTTGCGATTTCGGTCCAAAACGCCGGGATACGGGAATACTTTGCCCGGTAAGCCTTGATAAGTCGATTGCAAAAATCCCAATCGTATTCGCCAGAATCAAAGAGGGGACGAAGACTATCGTTTTGTCTGCAATTGTCGTATAAAGTGTTAGCTCCCATGCCAAAACCGTCTCCCAAGATATTATCTTTCCCAAAGCTTCTTCTAATAACAGCCGTTTGGCCCCCAGAAGTTTTCTTTTCTTCCTCTGTTGGCTTCCAAACTTTCGCTTGAAATACTTCTGAAGCAAACTCACTATAGATG
>SDBT01007178.1_pt1 | contig 18388 bp, 17 predicted proteins | sample 2277101 | NCBI WGS metagenome assembly SDBT01 (sample SAMN10404973, study PRJNA504765) | marine sediment metagenome | isolation source: marine sediment core GS10_PC15, 103 cmbsf | place: Arctic Ocean: Southern Knipovich Ridge | collected 2010
TTAAATATCTGATGTCCATTTTTTCATCCCAATCTTCTTTAAGGTCAATCCATGTATTACCAAAACCATAAGTTACTTCTTCCATTGGTCTCCATCCACCATTTTGATGTAGGTAGTAGATTGGTTTAATATGAAAAAGATCAGTAATTATACCATTGGCATGATGGAATCTTGTAACATGAGGATTAATAACTTCTTTGCCAGCGTTCTCTCCTTTGTCAGCAATTGTAATAGGACAAGGCTTAGCTGATATGACGTTGCTAAACCTTTTGTTTATATTTTTAATATCATTCTCATCAACCTTATCATTAATATTAAAGCCATTATTGTTTCTAGTTATAAGATTCATAAAATTATTTTACTAATCCTTCTTGTCTTTTAGCCATTTTAAATCAGCCTGGATTTGGGCCAGGGAAGTCTTGATTTCTAAAAAGACTGTATCGTTCTTATCTTGCTTAGCTTCAATCTTTTCTATACGCCTGATGATTGCACGAAATATCCAACCATAGGCTGCTAGAACAAGACCAATTAGAGTTGTGATGATAATAGTAGTTGTCATAATTTTATTAGAAGTTTATACCTTTAGGAATTTCATCGAAGAGCTTTGATGCTACAGTAACGCCAGAGCCACTATTGGTCTGGACATATATTGAAGCTGCTGCTTCTCGTTCGTATTCAACTTGTCGAAGCTGCCCGCCGATTATAATTCCTTTACGGCCGACTCCTTCCCCTTCAACTACAAACTTCTTTTCATATTTATTAATTATATCTTTAGCGCCTTCAGATATTATAATCTGATTGGGCTTGTCAACTAGTGTCCATGGATTAAACATGTGAGTACTGGCAAACCAATCTTCACGTAGTTTTTGCCATCCATCAGGATGGAGTTCATCTTTTCCGAGAGAGCCCCAACTATTAGGAGTGGCAACAAACTTACCTAATTTATCTATTCCAAATTTTCCAAAATATAAGGCGTGGCCCCATTCTCTTTTTGTTGGCGGTTTAGGTTCTAAGGATCTCCAGGTTTCATTGTTAGATCCATCTAGGCCTCCAACTAGCCCATAATTATTTTTGATAGCTTGAGCAAACATTTCTATATTTTGCGCTGCGTTAAATGTTTTATACTCTTTAGCTTGAAATACCTTTGCTAACTTATCTATCTCTTGGTTTTTCCATAGCTTATCTTTCATAAATGATTCCTTAGGAGGGCTCCCATTATCATAGCTAGGAACTTTAATTTCACTGACTGATCCCCAATTAACGAATAACTTAGCGCCATCACGTATGTACGCGCCACCTTCTGCCAGGCCAAGTTCGATCTGAGAGTAGATAGCTTTAGCAGATTGTTCGTCATAATATCCTACTTCAGCTGCATTTAAGATAGCACCATAATAAGCCCAGCCCTGACCTACGCAGGAACCTGAGCCATCTTGGTTCTTAAATGGGATAGTTATATTGAGAGTTTTTTCTACGTCAAAACCTTTATCCCAGTCTACTGGTTCACCGGCCGCGGCGATCCCCTCGTAACGAAAGTCTCTCGTATCAAGGGGATCCCTTAGCGCTCCGGTTCCAAAGACATTCTTTTGTCCGAAGATATTAAACATAGTTTATTAGATTGTTACTAATTTAGCATCACCATTGAATGCTAGTCCGCTCACTAACCAGTCCATGTTTGCATCACCTGTGAATGTGACAATAACATCTTCTCTTAGTAGATTTGCATCACCTGAGAAAGTGTCAACGATACGTGTGACATCTAGCAATAGACAGTCACTTGTAAAGTCATCGCCTACTACTCTTAGTAGGTTAGAGTCACCACTATAACTGGTTGCCTCTACGGATAGTAAGCTTGCATCACCTGAGATAGAATCCGCTACTACTGCTAGTAAGTTGGAATCACCTGTCGCTGAAGAAGCTACTACTCTTAGTAGGCTTGAGTCACTTGTTGCTGTAGCAGTTATAATTGTTCTTAACAGGTTAGCGTCACCAGTTATTGAACTAGAGACTTCACCCACTAGGTTAGAATCGCCTGCATATTCTAGTACGATGTCTTCTCTTAATAGATCAGCATCGCCTGTGAATGTAACAATCACGTTCTCTCTTAGTAGATTTGTATCGCCACTAAATGTGTCTGTATATGTTACGCCTAATCCAATCACGCTGTCACCTAGCTCCATTACAGAAAGGATTCCACTGGAAGATACCTGCATAGCAGTAATGAATGCTGGGTATAATATGTGGAATATATACTCCTTATCAGCAGTAATATAAAATCCATTAGTGGCCGTGACAGTTGTTGAATCAAAGCTAATATAACAGTCTTCAGTAGCAGATAACACAATCTCCTTAGCTTTAGTGCTAAGGGTTTGAGATACAGATGTACCAGTAAATGATACATTCGTAACATTGCTTGTTGAAAAAGCCATAGCTTTAATTATTATTTAATAAATAAAAACTTCCATCTTGGTTGGTCCAATCCAAAGTGGAAGTCTTTATATGCGCATTGGATTGCGGCTTAAGTTACCATTGGATTGGTATTATATTATGTTAGGATCTCTTACCTCATTACCAAGTTGATCATGTCTAATCACTTCAATTTGATTAGGGTAAGTAATCTTAGTCATCTTATGATGATCACAGTGTATGGAAAAGTCTGCATATAATTTGATTCCTTTTTCTTTTGCTTTCCTACAGAATAACAAATCTTCGCCGATAGCTTTCTTTCCTTTCTCTGCTACAAACTGTTCTGTAAACCATGGCTTTTTCCAGCCATCAAATATTGATTTATGAATCAAGCAACAACTCATTCCGAAACCATCGACTTCCTCTACTCCTTCTCTTTTTAGAATAGGAAGCAATCCATCTTCTGGTTTTTTAGGATCGGCATACTTCATTACCATAGGCGCCGGCCTAAGTACTCCATCTTCACAAAGCTTTAGATTACATGTGACCCCTGATATTATTTTCTTCTTAGCTGCTAGCATCTTTTTTATAGCATCTACTGGAGGAACGGTATCAGCATCTATAAAGAAAAGGTAATCATAGCCTTGATTTATAAACTCCTCAACACATTTATTTCTAGCTACCGATACTGGTGAATACTGCTGAGGAGGAAAGAAAATAACTTTTGCTCCGTACACCCAAGAGATTATTCTTAAAACTAAATCTGTTTGGATAGTACCCATGTTTGGAACTGCTAGAAAGACTGACGGCATAGCGTCTATCTCTTTACCACTAGTCTGTCCAATCTTTATTTCTTTATTTTTCATCTGGGTTTTTCTTTACTAACACAGGCTTGCATCCACTGCATCCTACTATATCTTCTGCATTCTTTTGAGGCAGAGTAGCAATGAAATCTTCGATTGGTGGATTACTACCTGTAGTAGTAATGATATTACCATCAGGATAAATAAACAAAATGTGTTTAAAGTTCTTTCCTTTACCATCGGATGATGTATTAATTTGCCATCCGGCAAGTACTAACTGAAACTTGGGGTGTGCATTCCCGGTATTAGCAACTGTACGTCTGAAATATATAAGCTTTCCACCTTCTGGTATTTCGACGGTTACTTCACTGAGCTCGTGTGAATTAACTTCTTTTGGAATAAGCTTAAAGGTTTTGATATTATTTAGATCCGGATTTCTATCATCAAACTTAAATGGTTCTTTATCTCCATCAGCCGATTGGTTAATCACACGACCATCTTTCAGTGTGATCTGCCAGTTGTAATATTCTAATAATTGCATGTGGTCAATGTTAGTTTATTAAGTGAGAAACGCCCGGCACATCGGGTATAGTAATCTGGTTTGTTTCTCAGATTTTTAATTCTCGTCGTATGAGTAGCTATAAGTTTGTTGTCCCATGTTACCTTGAGAGGCACCGGTACTAACTTCTAGCATCATAACAACATACTGCGTAGTTTCGCCTTGAGTATTTAGTGTACCCGAAACGGCTTGCTTCGCACCTGCAGTAGCGTCGGTAACAGCTGTGTAACCAGTGTTAGTCGTCATTTGTGCAGGTTGCACGTAAGTGTTGGTGACTCTGTAATAGTCTAGGACTACTCCTGCTTCAGGAGCAGAACCACCTCCCCAAAATTGAAAATTAGTTACCTGAGTATCTGGCTCAGTTGTACCTAATTCAAATTTTAGCCACTTATCATAAGAATATGCGAACCCGGCTGCTGGAATAGTGATAGGATTAGTAGTACGATTACCGGATGTATTCGTACAATTATCCGCTGTAACAAAGTCAATACCAGCTCCACTGATATCAACTTCATCTTCACCAGCTCCACTATTGCATAACAGATTCACGTCTGCTGGACTTGCCATAGTTTTACTTATGATTAATTAATTAAAAAACTCCTGTTGGTTTTAACCAATAGTAGTTTGTTCCGGGAAAACTTCTTCGTCTTGACTAATGACTTCGAAGAGTCCCGCCTTTCCATCAGCAGTAATAGCTGTATACCTTTCGTTAGGCATGTTAACAGTATTGCCTTTGATGGCGTTAAATTCAGCGCACTGAAAACTTGCGTTCTCAACATCGCCTATGAATTTTGCTTTTACCATATGCTTTTTGGTTAAACATTAATTAATAAAAAAACTGTCATCAAGACAGTTTGGTCAGAAGCAAGTATAGCGCCCCGACCAGGCTGCCTATTAGACTTGCTTCTTTAACTACATAAAGAAGTCCACATATTGTACTTATATCATAGCATTTTATTTTCAATAGCGCAAGGAATTCCTTCTCTGAGAATAGACTTACGCATATGTCCACTCTTTATTTTCTTCTTCAAAGCTTCTAACGGATATGAACTGATCGATGTATTGCCAAATTTATCCAGTCTGACTTCAAGAACATAACTTCTTTCAACATCTATTCCTGCTATAACTTTAGCTACTAATAAAGGTTGGTCACTTTTAATACCACCACTCTCAGATTGTGCTATGGATACTGTCGCCTCATTAAAGAAGTAATAGTAATGGTATCTTTTTATGCTAACCTTAGGTGATATTCTTTTGTTGTTTATCACTAATGGTATAGGATGAGTAAGTGTTAATGCTGTAATTTTTACATCTTCAGGCATGTCATCCCATGTAAAAACACGACCGTGAAAGTCTTTATTTTCAACGTAAATTGTATTGTCTTTTGTATAAGCAATAAACATAATGGTCTTAGGATTAGAATTTGTTCACGTTGTGAATAGAATGGATCCTATGGTTTTGTAGTGCGAACTTAAGTTCGTACTATACTGTTATGCCTGCTTCAGGTGCATCTACTGTACCCAACTCAGGTAATGTTAATTTGTATGGTCCAGTTGTCCAGTCGGTACCAGCGTTACAATACTTAATACCGTTTGTGCCAGGAGTTATGTTTGTCCAAGTTGGAGAAGCTTCTGTTCCTTCATTCGCTGCAATAGTAGCAGTCGGTTGTGAGCCACTATACTTCATTCTTATTTGAATGATATGTGCCATACCGGCCGCGCTAGGTATTGTTGCGTCATATGGAACCTCTACTCCTAAGTTGAAATAAATAACTTCAGAGGCATCTGGTACGGTTGGATCCGTAACATAGCTAGTATCGCCCATTAACCGGTTAGACGTGGCACCTCCAGCTGTGGCAGCTGTTGGTTTCCAATCGTCTCCTGGTGTTTCATCAGTAGTTGCGATAGCGTACAACATAGGAATGCTTCCATTCTCTGTAGTCCCGGTAAAGATCTCATTGGCCACTGTAGCCCCTGGATCAGTCCTGGCTGGAAACGTTCCAGCATTATCCCATGCTTCTATGTTAGGCCCTTCCATAAGATCTTCAGAGATAGTAACACGGAATACATATCTTGCATCCTGGTTACCAGCTCCTGTAATTTTTAATGGTACTGCCATAGGATTAATTTATTATTCTACAGGGCCCTCGACCTTTAATAGAGGGCCCTTCTTAATTATGGTTATCCGGATTGCTTCGGCAATCCGTCCCAATTCGCGTCCTTTCTAATCTTGCGTCTTTTCAAATCTCTAATCATTTTCTCCGCGCCGAGATAGGCTTCATAAGCCTCTCTGTCTCTAGGAACTCCAGGTAAAGAAAGTTCTGCTCTTGTAAGATTAGAGACTCTTTCTTTTAACTCTTTAGGGATATGCTCGAGAATACTTTGCATATGCTCGTCAATTGGTTTGATCTCCTTATTAGGCTCCGATTTGGAGTCCTTGTCAGGGTCAACCTCACGTCCCCTAATGTTAGAAGGTACACCGCCTTCTGTGCCTTCCATATTGATTGGTCCTTTGTTGTCAGACATAATGGTCTAGTTAGATTTATTAATAAAGTCTAGTAGTCGACCGACTACTACAGCCATGAACATTGGATTGTCTTCTACAATCTTTTTTAGGAAGTCGACTTCTTCCTTGTCAAGCTTTAGCTCATCTTTAGCATCTAAAAATTTGATGCCAAGATTGTATGCCCTCAGAGTGTCACCACTTCCTGTTTCTCCTTGGAAGGTTTCACATACCGAGATGATAGCTGCGCGATAAGTCAAATGCTTATCTCGTGTTAGCATTACAGGTACACCACTTAATGTAGTGATGGCCTGTTCTAGCTCTTTAATTTTCATAGTGATCTTATTATATAAATTAATTATTTTATTATGGTACATAAGCTAATGCTTTCCATCCAGAAGCTCTATAGACCCAAACTTCATCATATGTTTCATGGTAGAATATCATTCCTTCACTAGCTCCGGATGGTGGACTGGTTGTCGTATATAATCTTATAGGACCAAACACGTCAAGTCCACCCACTCCAGAAAATCCTGCATTCCTGCCATAGAATAATGCTATAGCATTTGATTCATTGTCTTGAATCTTTAGTTTATTTGGTGATGGCATATCTATTATGAATTCTGTTCCAGACACAAAAATCCGTCCATAGTTTGCTCCTGAATATCTGCACATAAGACCAAATCCTGTTTCTGCAATGAACCCCCATATATTTGATGCATTAGGATCCTGACCTAAGTATCCTATAAGTGCTCCTGTACTTTTCTGTAGATTTATTCTTCCTGATACTTTAAAGGTTCCGGCGGTAATAGTACCCATGTCCGCATATATTGCAGACAATGATGTCCCTGTTATCTGTGTACCAGTTATAGTGCTTGAAGCAATCTCAGTTGCTGTGATTGTGTTACCAAGTATTTGATTAGCCGTGATAGTGTTTCCCGCGATCTGTGTGGCCGTGATAGTAGTGGCTGCTATTTGTGTGGCTGTAATTGTGTTAGTAGAAATATTACCTCCATCAATCTTTGTTAAATCTCCAGACTTTCTCCAATTACTTAGGTTAGTACCTCCTGAGATCACGATCTTTCCTGCCGTAATAAGCGTGGCAGCGTAATTATTGATTCCATTAGTAACTACATTTGCATCTGTTGAATCAGCTACCACAATTCTTCCTGTCGTTCCATTGAGGCCTACTACGTTTATCTTTGTTGCAGTGACTGCATTAGCTTGGATCTTACCAGATGCTACAGAGAGATTGCCAAGCTTAGCTTCTTCAATGGCCAAAGCTGCAACCTGGGCCGTGTCTACAGTCAGGTTTTCAAGAGCGGCACCACTCATTTTGATCCCACCAATACCTCCAAAGACTTGGAACAATGCTTCGTTGGTGCTATCTTCAGCAAAAGCTATCAGGATTTTCCCACTACCTATAGCCGTAGCGGCTGTAGTTGTAGTTTGCAAAACTGTTAATGATGTGCCTTTTGCTAAATAAATATACGTAGGAGCTGACATGTTGCCAGTATTACCTGCGTCAATTGAAAATGAATCTCCATTAGTAAGCGTGATAGTCCCGCTACTCCAGGCTATTGTATTCGCATCCGTTACACTGAATATTATATCATGAGACCAGCCTTGTATAGAGGGCTCTGAGGATGCAGCTATTGCTCCAGACTCAATCACAACATCTTTCAAGGTAGCCTGAGTTAATTCTATCTTATTATTAATAGTAACGCCATCATTGTCGAAAAAGTATAATCCATCTGAGTTGAGCATTACTCTCTTAACCCCATTGTTATATATGTCTATGCGTGGAATGGGCACGCCTCCTGCATCGCCAGTGCTTCCTTGCGTTATTTGAACCATATAGACGTCACCGGACAGTGAGAAGTCTCCTGTGGGCGAATACGCAGCTTGTACATGACCTGGGTTTCCTGGGCATAATTCTATCTTAGACTTTGATGGTGCTGATATTGTGTACTCTTTTACTAAACAAGTATCAATTTCCCAGCCACCTATAAGTCCTTGTTGAAATTCTGCATCACCTGTAGCATACGTAAGTTTGTATCCCGATGTTGTTGTGACATAATTAGACGATTCAATGTCGCCGGCTATTACAATGGAGCCTGCTATAGTTAGTACGCCAGCGCTATCATCCCACAATAAATATGTAGCTGAACCATAATCACCAATAAAGAAATCTCCTACTCCGAAGTCCCCATTCTCTTCTAGGAAGAATCCGAATGATGTAGTATTTGCATTGTATCCTAGAATGCCACCTTTAGACATCACCATTGATGCTCCTATTTTTTGTTGGTAATTACCAAGACCAATGAATCCATTGATGCCATCTATAAATACGTTGTCTCCAACAGTAATAAGTGTTTCAGCGCTTAGTGACCCAGTCCTTAGTGAGTCTGGGTTAGTAGCTGGACCACCTCCCTCATCTTCTGAGCCTTGTGAAATAATCTTAGAGCCTGGTTCAACTGAAACCATCCACTTACCATATCCTGGTAACTGCATAAAGTATCTACCACGAGAATCTCTTTTAAACTCTGGTTTAAATATATCACTATTCTCTGGTAATAGGTCATCTATAAAATTGTGATGCTTTTGATTACCCATATATCCTTTTCTTTATTTGTTTAATTTTAGGTGTGGCCGGTTTGAATTGAGGCTTTCTTTTTCGTGCGGCAATAGAAGCTCTCATTGATTTTAACTTTAGGAATTCTTTATCTACATCGAGAATACTAGGAGCGGCCGCACCCTTAATATGTCGCATAAATACTTCTGGGAAGTCTCTGGCAAACAAGAAGTCTATACCTTGATAGATCTCGTACTCCCACCAGATAACTACTTTGCCACCATTCGTTTTACCACTAGGCATAAGCGGGACGCCTTGTTCTATAACTGTGTAACCGTCTGCTAGCCAGTAAGCTTTTTTAAGTTGATCATTATCACGGTTGATAGTATGCCAGTATGTTCCATATACTTCTATAATAGACTGGTTATAATCGGGCAGCATAAAATCTGGGATCCAAAGACTCTCTTGATTGCTTGTGTCCCAGTTCTCTGGATAATGATATTGGTATTCAAAGTTAACTTTTAATTTAACTAAGTAATTATAAACGATCTTCTCCGGATTAGTTCCAGGCACGTCTCCTGTAATATCGTGGAACTTTGTTGTTCTGTCTATCTTTAGTATAGCTTCCCTTTCTTGAAGACCTCGCTCATCTTCCAGGTTTACTAATGTTTTATATTGTCTCGTCTTAAGTCTAGCCATAGACTAGTGGGGGAGTCGAACCCTTACTGCTTTGTCGGATGGCGTGTAGACCATTCCAAGATTCACAGGATGGTACACCGCACCACCAGCACTAATCAACAATTCATTATGCTTCACGTAATGATATTTGTAGTCGGTCAGACTCTCGTCCATCCAATGCAAGTTTTGATTGTGATGGGGAGTTGTCACCCATGATTACAGCATGGATATCTGATCCAACCATTATATTAGTATCGTTATCTCTTTTGATTACTCTATCTTTAATTGGCTCTAAGTCGTTAGCACTTCTCAGGCCATTCTGATCTTGATGAACATTTACACTCAAGGTAGCTTCTAAACCCTCTAGGTCAGATGCCACTTCGGTCAATGTCTTATCTTTGTAGGAATACTCGTTGACTCCTCCGCCAATATTAGCATTACTGGTAAATCCATTTCCTTCGTCTACGGTGGCCAGTGAGATTGTGTAGTTAGTTTTATCTATAGTTATTAAGAAAAACTTAGTAGCATGAGAGCATTGGATTTCTAATCCAACTTCACTTTTGTTATCTGGCCCTATAAAGTTTATGACTTTCTTTTCAGCAGAGACATCCCATAGTTGAGACTGAATCTCTCTATTAGTAGTAGGCTCATTTTGTCTTGGAACTTCTTTGTCACCAAGATTATCTTCGAGGCTATCTTCTGCTAAGATAGTAAACTGAAAACTCTTTTTAACATCAACGTCTTCAGCTGGCTTCTGTAAAATATATTTCCAGGTTAGGTCTGTACATACTGGAGTAACTGTTGTGTCTGAATCACTACCATCAATAGTTAATTTTATTCTTAATCTATTTCCAAGAGTTGGATTAGGTAATGTGTATATCACTTCTTTCGTTTCTGGCTTACCATATGTAACGGAAGAATTAATGTAATTGTCCTGTCTGTCTATCTTGTACGATAACTGTGCAGAGGTGGACTGAGTAGACAAACTACTCCCTGGGAAGGCAGAGAAGATAGCGCTTAAACTGTTGTACAATTTCTGTATCTTAATTAGATTCTCATCAAGGAGGGATGTTTCCAGATAACCAGTAGCCATGTACGGTCCGGCAACTTTGTCAAAGCTTTCTGCTGTTTCATCTTCATAGAATACAAATACTTTGTTATCATCGTAACCTACGATCCTTGATGGTTCACTAGTTAATTTCTTAACTATCCACCAGTATTTCGGTTGAGAATGATAGTTCATATTACATCTGGCTAAGTACCAGTTAGATCCATCATCAGATACAAGAGCATAAACATCCCAGCCACTAGCATAAATATGTTTGCAAGACTTAAATGTAAAGCCCTCATTCAGATAACTCATAGTTGTCGGTATGACTTGCGAACCGTCAGTATAATAAATTCCTTGATCTTCTATTGAGAAGATTGCAAAGTGACCCCACTTCTCTAATCCTTTAAAGTTGTCTGAATTAGAATAGTCAGGAAAGTCCCAGATGTTTATACCAGAACTACCACCAACAAATCCCCAGAGACCACGTTTAGATCCTGAGATAAAACTCTTTGGTATTGACACAGCATTGAGTGGTATCCCCTCGCCGGATGGCATAACCCATAATGGGTCTGGTGGTTCTGGAATCCAATTGTATCCGTCTATAGTTCTACGTATACCATCGCTGAACCAACCAAAGCCATAGTCAGATTCAATCATTACATAGTATAGATCAGTGATAGTTTCTCTTCTAAGTTCGAAGTACATGCTTCTATATGGTCGGTCTGTCCAGTCTGCGCCATTATAATCTTTTGCATTACCGGCATCGTACGTGCTCATTGACCCCTCTTCGTAGCCCCATATATATTTGTTATCTACGTCTGCTGATGCACCAGTAGCTTTAAGATAATAAATAACTCCTGCTCTAAGATCAAAGTCTGATATGTCTTTCTCTTCCCAGGCATAGCTAGTTCCAATAGAGGCTTGCGTAAATGAGAAGGACGCCCCAGAAACTTGAGTACCAGGCTGACCGACATTCTCTGGATCTTCTTCATGTATAGTAAAAACCATATTACCGCCTGGAGTACTTGTCTTTTTTATTTTAACCTTTAAGGTATCAAATGTAGTCCCGCTCATTGGTACTTTGAATGTCATCACGGCTAACTTTGTGCCATAAACATCTTGATCATTGCTGGGAGCCTGATCATATGCCGGCAACGGGAACTGTGTAGAGACTGCTTCCTTAGTCCAGTCGTCACTATCATCTGGTGTTTCGTTACACCAAATATTACCACCAGCAGTAGTCGCAAAGAATCTTCCGGCTATTTCATAAAAGTCATAAATCTGTTTGTCGGCGCCTGTGGTTGTGTGCACCACCGAAAAGGTTATTCCATCACTAGACTTCATTATCTTTCCAGTGCTTGTGCCTAAGTATAATTCTGTTAGTCTTTTGTGATGTGCTGTCACTATCCCAGGAGCTTCAGGCAGTCCTTCGAATTCAGCTGTGTCTCTTTCAAGCGAAAGCTCTCCAGGTTTACCTGGATAGATTCCAATTGAGTAAAAATAGGAAGATGGATCAACCATATACTTTTGGTTTATCCCTTTAGTAAAATCTGTCATGGCACCTATTTGTTAAAAATCTAAATCAGAGTAGGCAGACCTACCTGTTGTAAATTTTGTTCCCATCAGTGGTGATGGTGAAGCACGATATGATCGTTCTTCTATTTGATATCCCTTGTAGTCAAGGTATACATGATAGCGTTGTTGAAGTTGCATATTATTCTTTTAACTTTTTTAGATAGATCTTAACTCTATAGTTGTGCATCCATATTCTATTATAGACCTGCCTTGTAGGATCTTCTGGCATATCTAGGATGGTGAGACGATAGCTTCTCTTAGCTATTGCTCTTGACTCAGTACTTGGTGATTTCCATCCATCCTTTTCTAAGTCTGAAAGTTTTTCTTCCTTTGGTGGCTTATATATTTTACTGCCAAAACCAACCATCTTAGGTATTTTCTTTCTTGTTCCATCAGGATTAAAGCAATGGCCATATGTCTTCGGGTCACGAGCAACAGCATCTCTGCAGTAGTCTTGATAGTTTTTAGCCATATTAAAACACTTTGACTGTGTTAGAATTGGTAAGCTTACCTTTATCTAATTCTATTTCAGCAGTCATATCCCTAAGGATAGCTAGCAAAGTATATTCATTTGCTCTGCCTACTAATGTTCTATACCGATCAAGCTTTATGTGATCCATAAGAACACGCCTGGAACCTTCTCTAACACATATCTTTCTAAATAAAGTTATCCTAGGCTTCGTCATTGTTATTGAACTTGTTCCAATAATATCAGGGAGTTCGCCTAGCCAATTAATTACTATGGTCGAATATGTACTGCTTGGGCGAGGTGCGCCAGTAACTTCATCCACATAGACATCGTCGTCTCTTGGCATCAGATATAATATCTGTGTATTACGATCGAATGTCCAATTATGATAGACAAATGCTTTGTCATCATTATCTTTTAGATAGACACTTTTGATTGAGCTGAGGCCAGGATAGTCAGTGCTACTAGACATGTCAACTTCGTTTGTAGTTGAGTCTATGTCTGAATAAGCAACACTAGCTGTATACTCGAACAAGACCTCTGGTGATAATTCACTGCCATTTGAATTGATTATTTCAAGCCAATCGACAGCCTTAATCACAACCATTTGTGGATCGTCAATGGCTCGTCCAAGGTCTGCAATAAAGTTTTTTATTGTGATAGTCATATTTATATATTATTTATTCTTAATTATATCATTTTGTAGCCCTATGGTCAACTCTGGTAGGAGTACATCGTCTCCTAGGAATGGATTTATAACACCATGCTTCCTACTAGTCAGTGGTAACATTGAATAAGAAAACATTTTGTTAGCTCTTGCTAGCTCCTTTCTGAGTAACGGAATAGTATCTAGATCATGTTGTCTTAGCCCATTCAGCCTGGCTGTTCTAGCTTCCCACCATTCACTCCACTGTCTAGATGTCCAGTTTTCTCTGCTCTCCCATTCACCCCATTTAATCATAATTTTCTGTACCTGCTTGTCTATGCTGGAAGGCAGATCTTTTCCGTACTTACGCATCATTCTTCTTGCCCACGTAAGATCTGGATACTTAGAGTTCTCAATGACTACCGCATTGTTAAGACTTCTGCTCATAGGTGTATAGGAAATTAATTTTGACTCTGGATGTTTTTTATAATATTCGTTTCTTAACCACAATGGTAACGATCTAAAATAATAAGTTGACATATAGGACCCAAATGTAGTGGCCCAAGTAGCCATGGCTTCATTGTATAGTTTGCTAATTAACCACCTTCCTTCTTCAGTTCTATTATCTGGTTGATTTTCTGGTAATTTGCTCTTCAATTTTTCTGCTAGATCCCAATCGCCAGCTTTAGCTGCGTCAAAGTAATCACTAGCTTTATTAAATTGAGCTTGATAAGAATCAAACGTTTCTGTGTCTGTGAATTTAGATGACGGTAAGTGGGATGCATCCCAATACTCTAGTAGTTCCGGATAAAGTTCGAGGAAAGCTTTTCGCTCCGCACGCTGTTTGTCCTTGTCATCGTTAATCAGATTGAAATAACTTCTCTGTAATAACCACACGCGTCTTATGCCTGGAGGGACTGTGTTAAGAAAGTGAGTATCTAGTTCCTTATTATTTCTAAGGAATTCATTCTTATCATCCTGAAGAGTTATCTTGTTATACTCTTCAAGTAACTTCTGTATAGTTTTATCAACCGGATCAAAAGTTTTAAACCTTTCTTCTCGCGCAGTTTTAAGATCAGGATTGTCAGCCAGGTATTTTTTAGCTTCTGCCTTGGCTTCAAAATAGTCGAGATAATACTGCCGACCTTTTCCATCAGCATTAACTCTATCTAAAATAGTATAGTATATTTCTTCTTTGATTGTGACTGCCTTCTCTTCAGTAGTCATTTCTTTACCACGGTTCCACCAATCCCTTAGTTCAGGGTTATCAATTAAGAACTGTCGTCTTGCCTTTCTGTCTTCCCATGAATCGTTAGGCATCTTAGAATAGTCATGCCAAAGACCAAAGGCTTCGTTGGCTCCAGGATTATTTGATTCATGTTTAGCTCTGGCCTCTGTATTCTCTGGCAAGAAGTAAAAGTCTAAAGCTGCTTCCCGGCTTTTCTTAGCCGCATCTCCATAGCCTTTCCAAAACTTATTGTAAGCTACAGTGCCTGGTTTATCTCTTTCCCAGGCTTCAATGGCAATCTTGTTTTTAGGAGCGAAGAACATTTCTAAGCTAGTAGCGAAGTCATCTGCATGTTGCATGTCAGTAGCGAGTTCATAGTACTCTTCTCTATCTGGATTTCTTTGGAAGTAATAACCTCTGAACCACTCTTCGGAATCTAATACTAGATCATAGATCTGTCCAGGATCATCATTGATAGTCTCTGACCAGTCCTTCCATTGCTGTTGATAATCTAACTTACTATGTGTAGCATTAATAGGATTTTTCTCACCATAAAGACGCCGGGCCTCTGCATGGTTGGGAGACCAGAACCATTGTGATGCGAAGTCTGTATCATTCTTCGAGTCCTTCTCTATTAAGTTAGTCCAGGTACGCATGAACGGATATGTTATACGCTTATATTCATTCTCTGGTTTATTGAAATAGTATTCTCTGAATTCATCCCAGCCCTTATCTGCTGGCTTTTGATAGAACAGATCGAAGTAATCTTCATCTTCTTCATTGGCAATGTCCGACCATAATTGTCTCATCTTGTCAATGTAGTTTTTGATTCCCGGGTTGGCTTCATCCCATGCGTTAAGAGCATTAGGATGATTCCATACGTCAGTTAATGCATCATGAAAATCTTTAGCAGAGAACTCTCCAGTAGTCTCGCTCACCTTTATTATCTCTCCGATACGTTTTGTGTAGTCACTTACAATAGGAAAGTACAATGCTTTCTTAGGATTCTTTAAGAAATACCACCGCTGGAACCAGTTAGGTTGCGCATAAAACTTGTCGAAGAAATTGTCATCTTCATCTTTGTCCTTTCTAATCTCAGCCCACCTTGACATATACTCTGCATTCTTAGCATAATAATCTTTCTGCCATTGAGGTAAACTCTCCTCATATCTTTTCTTGTACTCTGGTATAGAATCAATTAATGTATCTTTTAACATCCGCCACTTATCCCAATACTTCTGTGCTTCTTCATCTGAGAAACTTTCTATACCTTCTGGAACCACTGAGAATACCATGCCCATGCGCCTATAGAACTTGGCATCAGATTCTCGTTTAGCTTCCTTAGCTATCTCTGCTAACAACTGCCAGTCACGAAATGTTTTCTCTGCTTGAGCTTTATAATCTTCGATTTCTAATAAGTCTAATAGTGCATCAAACTTATCTACGATAGCAACAGCTTCATCTATGGACTTGAACTTACGACTGCCATCAGCATTGTATAGTGCATCTCTCAATTCCTGTTTATCAAACTCACCCTTGAAAGGATGGTCTATGCCGGCTAGGTCCATCTTCTTCACGCGCTCGGCATCTACAGTCTTAATCTGTTCGAACATTTTTCTCAAGCTAGCATCTACTTGAGATAATTCAAACTTCTTTTTACCAACCACGGCCCCGGCAGTTAGTCCTCGCTTAACAAATATTTTATTGAAGTGATCGTCTACTATCTTTCGGAACTTTGGATTTTGAGTTAACCAAGCGTCACCACTACCATTCTCTTGAAATTCCTTTTCATAATAAGTATCTATTACAAGTGTCTCATGTAACTCTGTTATTTTTTCTTCTCGGCTACTACCCTCAGCTTCCAATATCTTATTCATTCTAGATAGTATCTGATACTGTCGGAAGTAATTATACAGTTCAGGATCCTCTTGTTCTAAAGACTTTTTATAAAAGTAATGTAGGTGTGGTGGCAATTCGTTAAGTCTATCAAATACATAAGCTATGTCATCCATGTGTAGTATGTTTAGACCAAAGAACTTCATAAGACTTCTAGCTTTCTTAGACTGCAGAATAGATCCGCCCCTCAGTGTAAAGCCTACATCCATGTCAAACATATCTTGTAGGATTTGTGTAGGTGGAACAAATGCCAATAAGAATGTCATCAAGGCATTACCATCCTTGCTGTATGATATCTCGTCATAGAACCTGGCATCATCACGTTCTTTGTACCTGTCTATCTCTTCTTTGTACCACCCGGTAGCAGAGAAGTCTCTCATTAGTGGTCCGGTTTCCCAAAAACCACGACGCTGCCAGGCAGCAAGCATTGTGCTGGACAACGGACCCCAACCAAGATTGAAGGCTACTTTCAATGGATTGTCTACCATTTCTTTAAGCGAGTTCCATGGATCTATAATAACTCTAGCGTACTCTTGGATACCAAAACGAGTAAGCCAGTATGTTCTATTGCCTAATTTGATTCTGTCCTTATACTGATCTGGAAGCTCATAGGTAACATCTTCCCATGCATCAAGAAGACCAGTGGCTGCATTGTAAACTCCTGGACCATACTTAGCGATCTTGTTTAAATATAATTGAAGTGACTTAGCTGTAAATGTATAGAATGGAAAGAAGTTTCTGAATGCCTGGCCGGCTAACGTTAGATCACGATAGTCAAATATCCACTCCTTAACCTTTGCATTGGCCTCAGCCTTAGTGAATGCTTTGCGATATATTAAATCAAATGCCATAATCTGACGTCTAGCCTCTTCCATTTGGGCTGAGAATATTTCGATGTCACCCTTAATAACAGCTCTACGTTTCCATAAGCGCCTGGCTATACCATCTTCTCTGAGAACCTTAGCATGTGCTGCTGCCCTTTCAGGGTCAGCTGATACCTGTGTAAGACCAGAGGAAGTAATGTGATCCCAATCATCTATGTCAATTATTTCGCCCTTAGGTGTTAACCTTCGCTTCTCCCTGGCCAACCATGCATCTCTAAATTTCTGATTAGTAAGCGGATTAAATTTTGTTCTTCTGATTTCAGCTATTCTAGTTAAATCAAATACTTCGTATCTGTTCTTGTCTTTAAGTTTAAAAGCTTCTATGTTAATTCTATTTTCGAAATCACTAGCAAGCTCTCCTGCTTTCTTTTCTATAGTTATATTAAGTCGCTCACGAGCAATAACAAAGTTCTCCCATTCATCAACGGTTTTAAATGCATCAGCAGAATATGCTTTCACACCCTTGACTTTAGACTTAGTCCAAGCCTTGTTACTGAAATCGGCTTCTATTCTCGTTCTGTCAAAATATATTTTATTAGTAACAGGATCGTACTGTGCCGAGATAGCTCTGCCTGATTTGGTCTTAAGATTTTTCTTGGCTACAATATCAATTGCTCTTATGTCACCATGCTTTACAAATGGATCAACGAATACGTCTTTTAATAGTTTAGGAACTAAGTGCCCCCAGAATCCTTCGAAGTACATACGTTGCATATCAATAAAACCACGTATGCTTCTGCCACCAACCATAGCACGAACACCATCAGAGATTGAGTTCCATGCCATCCAACCTGGAGATAGCAATAGAATGCTCCAGATCCAGATAGTCTTTAACGTCCGGCCGACGCCAAACATTGTGTTTGGAAGAACGGGAGCCCATCTCATAATGCTCTCAGCAGTTTTATACATTAATAATCTACCAGGATAAGAATCAAATTCTATATTCATTCCAAAATTAATATCATCATCTAGACTAGAATTCCTAGCTGATAGTTCTGTATAGTAGAATAGTTTGTCTGATACACTCTTATACCAACGCTCCCAGTTTCTCATCGGCATATCAAACTTGAATACCTGGTCTCCCACAGTCTGTGTAGCTCTTCGTATAGCTACACAGAC
>SDBT01007179.1_pt1 | contig 18384 bp, 22 predicted proteins | sample 2277101 | NCBI WGS metagenome assembly SDBT01 (sample SAMN10404973, study PRJNA504765) | marine sediment metagenome | isolation source: marine sediment core GS10_PC15, 103 cmbsf | place: Arctic Ocean: Southern Knipovich Ridge | collected 2010
TCGGAGGCATACGGGTACATCGAACTACTGGCATCAATAATGACCGTGACCAGCGTAACCTCTTCAGAATCGATATCGTCGATATCGACTCCCCCGCATCCTGCGATAGCGATGTCATCCAACTCGGTCGCTATCGCCTGCTGTGACTGCGAGCTAATGATGCCCGCAGATACCGCGTTGGTCAATGTGCTGCTAACGCTTGCTTGGCTCGTATCCATGATTCTCCCTCGTCAAATAGGATCGGTCGAGTTCACAAACTGGACGCCCAGCTGCTTAAACTCTTCAAACCGATCCTCTGCCATGCGATCAAATTCAATCACCGTTCCGTCAGGAAGAGTGATATCCGCTACCGAACTCATACAATCCTGCAAAACGAAGAGCTTCTTCAGAATATGAGCCTTGCCCCGAGCCTGGAAGAGCGTAACGATCTGCTCAAGGGTTGCCAGACAACAGTGAGATTTTGCCTGCCCGGCGAAGAAAATACGATCCGCCTGCTCCCACTTTGTCAGAACTCTCGTGTTGAGTTGCGTGTTGAGATCTTCGGGAAATTCCACTTCTGCCTGGAGAATCCCGTAGTGCTCCGACAACTGGCTCATTCCCTTTGTCGTGGCATCATACTGATTCGCTCGCGCAGCAGCGTGGAAAATCATCGCCTCCGTGAAAGATGGGTCCCAAGCCTGCCCTGGAGTACCCAGGATACAATGGAACGGCCAGATACAAAGCTGCTTCTGGTGATCCGTTTCCAATGCCTTCAGGTAGTGGATCATCTTCTTGGGGTGCCGCAAGGGACGCCACACATCGTCTCGGACATCCTGAGTCGTGATCACAGTGAAGGGATCAGGATAGTCGCCCTCACTATAGGCAATACCATCCAGATGGCTGGTGGGTCGCGTGCCTGCTTGCCAGTTGAGCCGATGGAATGGCTGGAAGAGATAGTGAGAGTCGAGTGACGCGAGAATGTGCGAGATCTTTCCCGCGTTGCCGTAGATGAAGCGGTTGAGCCGGTCGGTATCTTCGACTGCCCCCGGAACTGCCAGAGCCCCTTCAGGGCAGACAAAATCGATCTGACAATCGATCACTGAGAGAATGACGCTCTCAGCGTCATCTTGCCATTTCTGACACTTATTGATTCCCGACGCCTGGCCGTGTTCGGCTCCAGTCGTAGCCGCCCGATCAACATTTGGAAGTCGAAGAACTCCACAATCGCTTGACTTATACCACGAAGGCACAAACAACATCGCTATCTCCTCTTTTTAAGACCACACCTTTCACCCGCGAGTATACCAGAAACACGAGATTTGTCAAGGGGACTTTCAAGATAATGTCAGGTAATTTATCTCCTGATCTCCCGTGACCAGAATCCCGTCCCTATACTGATCTATCGTATCACCCTCTGAAACAAACGGCTCCGTCTCAGACAGCAAAGAAGCCTGGCCTTTATTTTTTTCGATCTTCTCCTGGACAATTCCATCGTCGGTGGGATGCAAGATGATCGCCGCGTTGGCAGTCATGGCGAACGCTTTCCCATGGATGTTCTTGTACGTATCAGAGGAAATTGCGTCCACCCTGAAATGGCATTTCACTTCGTCTTCATGCAGTATGTAAACATGGACAAAGGTCTTGCCCTTGATTTCTGTTTTCAGGATCAACAGGATCGAAGTCGCCGAGAAGCGTACGCTCGCATCGATGATAGATTCATTCTCTTTCATCTCTGTTACCTGAGGGTACCAAAGCTTCTTCTTGTCGAGGCGATAGATGAAGAATTTGAGCGTCTCAAAGAACCGCTGATACCCAAACACGACCGAACCGTGAGGAGACGCTGCGAGCCACGTTTGATTCCGAGATACAGCATTTATGTTCGTCTCTCCGAACAACCCATACTGGTCGTCTCTTTCAGAGGCGAAGAAAAATCCCTGATAGACCCGGAATAAGTGGTCCCTACCGCAAGCGAAGACGCGCCGTCCGTGAAAAGAGTCTACCCAAGGCTGATACGTGGTATCGTTGGGAGTGGACCCAGAGATGTCGAAAACCTTCAGATGGTCAGCGAGCCCATCGTTGTAAACCAGATACTTGTCTTTGAACAAGCCGAACACCGGATCTCCAGCAAAGGGCATTAGCTTCATGCTCTTCAACCGCTCATTGGGGGAATAGCGATACAATACCAGATCGCCATTCTCGCGAGCAATAGCGTGGATATTCTGTCCGAGCACATGACGCCAAATGATATTACCGGGAGTGGTCATTACCGTCTCACTATTGACGGTCATCTTGCCCGGACGTTTGACGACTTTGACTTGCCGCTGTATCCGCTGCGTATCCACGTGAGAACACTGCGGACATGACGAGTTTTCGGCTGGATGCATTATCTTGCACGAGCCACATATAGTCAGCGAATCCCGGTATTCCACAAGCTCCTCTCGGGGAGGAATGAATCTTTCTCCCTGTGCGAACATGCGATCAAACATCACCTTCAGACCATCATTCAACAGGTCTGGATGCATCCCTGATTTCGGATACTTGACGCTTGGATCAGTGAATGTGACTCGGGCTTTCGCTCTTTGCGGGACCGTTTTGTAGTCTCGATGGACCCCTCCATACGGATGAACCATCAAGAGAGAACGAATGGTCATTACGTACCAGGAGTACCAGTCGTACAACGGGACGAAGTAGGGCTTAGTCGCCAAGTCCTTGTCATACAGTTCCGGCACGAGAAAATTCTCGGTCCCGACCACGCAGGGGTATCGCCCAAACTGGAAGCTGTCGGCATCAATGTAGACCAATTGGGACTTCCAGAATAAGACGTTTAAGTCGCTATTGTCGCCAATGATGACTCCTGCCTTGTGGAGTTGCGCGATAGTATCATATCCACTAAGCATCAAATCAGCAATCGATGCCAAGGTGATAGAAGGGTGTTTGCGACGAAACTTCTTGCTGGAGAGCATTTGCACCACTTCGAATTGTGGCGAAAGACGATTCATCGCGAAACCTACAACCTCCCTCCCTTTGGAGTCGTAAGCTAACTTCTGAGGAGCACAGACCGTTCGGGGCATTTTCCCCAGCTTAAGAAAGTCTCGAAGCTTCTGGGCTCGATCAACAGTGGGTTTATGGAACAGCTTAACAGCCATACCATCCACCAGAACAACCGTAGCTTCCCCGCCCACTCCAAGCGTATCGGACTGGGCGAATCGAAACTTCCTGCTGTCGATGACTATTGAGGTTCGCATGTCTTCTCAGCAGTAATGATGAAACAGTCGTCTTCAAAAAAGCCGCGATCCGATCTGGAATTCATCCATTTCTTGAGCCCGAATTTCCCCTTTTTGCCCCATTGCTGCCCATGAAGATCATCTGAAAGATCGGACTCTTTTTCTCTGGCTGCCTGAAGCTTATCGGGGTTGTGGTGAACAAAGCCGTCGGAAGCAACTGCTATCTTTGTGAGCCATTCGGCAATTGGAGCAGAAGAAAACTCCTTGGGAATGTGATGCGGCATCACACCGACTTCGCTTGGGCTGCGGACACAGTTGTACGCGATGTATGTCGGAACGTTATCTTGATCAATGATTTCAGGGACATCTACTCCGTCAGACCACGTAGACACCACCCCGTCACCACACCAGAAAAACATTCCGCTCTTATCACCTTCCGGCTCATCCAACATGATAAAGCCGACAATCGTCGCGAGCCAATGGTGCTTGATAAAATCTGCCACTTCAGCTGGAGTTTCAACGGGACAAGTGAGGTAGATGTTCATGTCGATGAATCGAACAATAGCAGGAAAGAGTTGTTCGACGATCTTCTGCAACTCATAGCCGGAACGCCGAAGGCGCAAAATCTCTCGCAGAGCGAAGTTGGCTGTGGCGATAGCTCCCAATTCGGAGTGATTTCCTTCCCCACATCCATCACAGCCAACACCGACCACCATATCTGGGCCAGCCACAATCGCTGCTGCATCCTGACAATTCGCCCCTTTATAGAGGTGATAATGTCCCGCCTTGACACCGCATGTTGCGGTCCAGTTCTTAGAGATTACTCTCATGTCTATACTGTAACTGAATCGAGGAGAAATGTCAAGAGAAAATTTTCGCAGAAAGAGGGTTGGCGGTATTTGGTATTGGCCAGACCAAACTAAGGAATGTCACGAGAATCAGTGGCTTGGAGGATATGATCATCTTGCTCGATACAAAAAGCACAAAGATAGCCGTCCTGATATGCCCCAGTATCGATGAGCCGAAGATTTCCATGCTTGATAGGGACGACGGCTCCGTAATAAGACATTGGGGAATGTCCAAAAACTCCAATCTTATCCCAAACAGGCAAAGGACAGCCGACTCCCTGTTGGTATTTCACAGCGAATCTCGACCAAAGCATGTCATCCTTCGCCGACGAAGGAAGAAAATCCAACGTCCTGGGAAGAGGTTCGCTCGGATCAAAAAAAGCATGCCCCGCAAAATGAGTTTCGTTCTCCCAGTTCATTTTCAGACCACTGAAGAACTTTTTATGATCATCAGGAACGGCATTGACGAAGAGTTTCAGGATAATATCGTAATCGTATGATCCTGCCTGCACATCGATATAGCTTTTAATAGTCGTCAAAAGTCCATTTGCAATCCACCAGGTTCCTACGGTCAGAAGACTTGGCTTCACTCCAGCGGGAGCCATTTCGTTCATATCAGTGACGGATTCTCCATTGAGCAACCAGTTTACGACATCATCGTGATTGCCACGAAGACAGGCGGCTCCTTCAGACTGGAGTTGGATCAGTAGTTCCACACACTGCTTGGAATTCAGACCACGGTCCACATAGTCACCAACGAATACAAAATGAGGAGACTCGTCTTTTTTGCGGATCTTGTCTATGAGCTTCTTGAGCGTGTAAAAACAACCATGGAGATCCCCGAAAATATAGGTCACACTATCTCTCGATAAAGTTTCATTTTTCTGTCAAGAAAAACTGATGCATCCTCGTAAAGCAATTCTAGGAACGACAATGTTGATCGTTTTCCACTAAAATCCAATTGATAATAACCACGTCCTGTCCGATAGTCTGAGCCAAATGAGCGACCAACGGATTCCACCACCCAAGCATGAATTTCTTTTATAATCTTCTCAGAAGACGACAATAATCCACATTGCCATATCTTCCATTTTTGGGAATGTAGCCTTTGTGTAATCCATCCATCTCCATCAAAATACCCTCGCACAAAATGTCGATACAAGCACGGATCAATGTCCGGAGACGCGACATGGCGAACCTTGTTACTTGTACATCCATACCGGGAAAGGTCGTTAACAACTTTCTTGGAATTAATGTGCAATGTACATGAATTGCGAGACTTTGGAAACCGTACTGGATTGGAACTTTCCATTGCTGACTTCAATTTCTCCAAATGCCCTTTATCCTTCTTATGCAATTCAAGCCTTAATGCGTACCTTTTAACACTGCCATCCGCCAAAATGAACCCGAACCAATATGCCTTTTCTGCGGTATCTATTTCGTGGAAATAGTCTTCATTAACAGTGTAAATTCTTGACCTTCGTTCTACTCCACGACGCGCGAGAATGCTGCGGACAGAGTTGCTGTGAACACCATACTTTTTGCCTAATTCGACAGTAGTGTGTCCTGCCTTGTATAGTGCTACTGCGTCGATTTTATCCTGATCGCTCAGAATTCCATTGTAATTGCTCATAAAATCCTCCAGAAACGTCTAAAATAATATTAGATGCTTTCTGGAGAAATTCCTTTAATTTTTCTAGGTTCCAAAAGGATGTACTTTGGGAGATCACAACTCGATATGAATCCAACTTCATGTGCCGCTGCGACATTCTTAAAAAAGGTAGGCATGTAGTTCTTTTTCACTTCGCCCTGTTTGGTAACCGCCCAACTAAACTGAGAGTGTACGGCCCCAGAAGTTGTCCCAGAACCACACTGATCGGAAAAATAAACAGCCAATTCCTCTAAACACTGTTCAAATTCTTCCTTTCGCCCTTTAGGGCACTCGCCTCCCCATTCTTCATGTCTCCCAAACCGTGACAAAAGGGTCTCATATAGGAAAATCCTCATCGACAACGTCCATTTCTGTCCATTCTTCATGGATCACTCGCTCAATTATGGCTTTAAATCACATCAACGCACATCTCCGCATCATAACACATCGATACGAAAATGTCAAGATCATCCAAGCGCCTTGATTTTGATCCTGCCGTCAGGCGTGGTCTTAACAGAGGTGACCGTCTTGCCCATCTTCTTGAGTTGCTTGAGGGTTTTATGCTTAGCGTAGAGTTGCTTCATCTTTTGTAAAAAGTTAGTTCCAGTTTTTCCACCACGATCATAGTCGCTGATGATAAGTTCATATTTGCCATTGGCTTTTCTTTTGAACCCAACATCATTAGCAGCGGCTCCAACATGCCTACGACGAACGATAATGTTAGCCGTCTGCACGCGATTATCACCACGATACCCTTGAAGAGTTTGTTCGGTTTTATGATCCTCGAACGTGTATCCCAGCTCTTTGAGAGAAGCCTTAATGCACTCTGGATCGTTGTATTCCACTTGTATTACCGTGTATTCGCTAATATTACACCTCCTTCTTGAACTCTTCGTATTTTGTCTCGATTTCATTCAACTTAAATCGCAGAATATCGATGAAGTCAAACAAATCTAAGAAGTTTCGATGAATAAACATATCATGCGTGAAGTCAGGGTTTTCCCAGCGTGTTCGAATTTCATGAACACGATCTTTCAAGCAATTAAACGAACTATCTACAGCCTCTTCGCCCATTACACTCCTCCTCCGGATAAAACAATTAAACAGTTCGACGTTTGTCCATAAACTTGATCCATGACTTCAGGTATAGAAGGAGGATCAAGGAATAGCGTCAAATGTGCATCAGACAACAACTCTTTAGATCTTCGAAGATAACGAACATCAGACGCCGCAGTGTGAATGCCTGTGAAAATTTCGTGCCAAGAGAGGTATTGCACTTTGTCATCCAGCTCTTTGTATATTTTGTGATAGGAGTCGGTCGAACCGAAAATAACAACTATCTTGGGACCCGTAGCTTCCTCTATTACGTGCTTTGCCGCCGATAAGATATTCCAGTTGTTCGGAGCCTGTATCACCAGTCCATACTTCCTATGAAAAGTCATAGGCTGCAAATCCAGATTATTTTCCCGCAAATCGTGATACTGGCTACAATACAGCGCGATCATCTGAGTTAAAGGATGGAATTGTTCCTCTTCTTTTTTATTCATTGCTTTCTGATCCCTTATTTATCTCAAGAACATACTCGGCAAATTCTCGTACGCAGCCCTTTCCGCCAGGGAAGGAAGAGACAAAACCATCGTCTCGTCTCTCAACTAAACCCCAAATTTCATGATGGGCATCCGAAGGACAGGCAACCGATCCGACTGCTGCCAACAGTTCTGCATCAACCACATCGTCACCAATAAAGGCGATTTCATCCCACTCGTACTTGCTACTAAAACCGCCAGCCACATATTCAGCCCTTATGAAAGCCAACTTGTCCTTGACTCCCTTCATCACCTTGGCGTACTTCGCTCCTCGACTGCACTGCTGGACGATTACATCGTCATTGGCTACCGTAATTATACCAACTTCTACGCCAGCCTGGTCAAGCATCCACATACCATGAAAATCACGCGTATAAAAGTTCTTGGAAATCATGCCTTCTTCGGTAGTATGGTAAATACCATCCGTTAAGGTGGCGTCCACGTCACTCAGAAAGAGCTTAATCATCATCCATTCTTAACTTATTCCTCTGTTCAGATTCTATTAGTGTAATATCGCTGCCCTTGTGTGTGAGAGCTTTATTCACTGCTTTTAGATCTCTCGTTAGTTTAGCCAACCCCGGCGGTTCAAGCGAAGCCGAAGCATCTGTGTGCCTAAAAGTTCGGTCATCAATAAAATGCCTCTCAATCCACTGGGCTCCCAAGGTATAGGCTACGATATCGGCAGAGATTCCGAAACCATGATTTGAAAAACCTACAGATTTCGCCGAAATTTCTTTGAGACGCTCAATCTCCAGAAGGTACAAACGATCAAACGGGCAGGGATATTCGCTGGTGCAATGATAGACAACCACACGATCTTTGATCTTCATCTGCGATAACATGGCGTATAAATCGATTTTTTCGCCCCTGGTAATCATGCCAGTAGAAATATGAATATCCCCTTGATATTCTGTCGCTAAGACTTCGAGGAGTTTTTTGTTCGTATTACATGGACTAGGGACTTTGATAAAATCAGGGTTTAGCCCTATAATTTCGCGAGCTGACTCAATATCCCAGACAGACGAAGAATAACCTATGCCGATTGCATCGCAATATCTCTTAAGTTCAGCGTGATCTTCAATGCCTAGTTCAAGAGCTTTCCTATGTTCTAAGTAGGTATCGCCGTAGGAAAAACTCTGGTTTGGGTGCGGCTGATCTTGCAAATGTGATGGAACACTGGTTTTTGGATTGCGCTTCTGTAGCTTCAGATAATCAGCTCCACACAGAGCTGCAAGACGAGCCAGGTCCTTGGCTCGTTCTAACGAACCGATATGTACTGCCCCTATTTCAGCCACCACTTTCGCAAGAGTGTAATCCATTACTCCAAGCCTACCTTCTCCGGAATTTTTCCTGAAAATACTGCACGGAATATTTCCAAATCTTCATGAGTGTCAATCTGCATACCTTCTAATTCAGATATAGGAAAGAGCCCAACGTTTCCGCCTAATCGACATTTCTCCTCTTCAAGGACTTGTCTGCTGGTAAGATAGGCATTCCCATTGTCGAAATGCCGATAATCCATTTTGTCAGTCATTTTTTGACGCATACGACGTTTAGATGGAGTGTAGCTGCTCCCTGCCTTAGAGGGGCACTGAGTCCAGAGGAAGTTGTGGAACTTCGTAGTTGTAAGTGCGCTGTCATAGTCACTGTTGAGATAAAAATTAAGAAACCTGCTTATGGTTCCTTTGAAGCGAATCGGGCTCGTCGCCTGAAGTAACAGAATATGATCACATGAATTAAAATCATCGCGTTTACAATCCAATAAATGATGTTCGTAAACCCAAAGCAGTGTCTCCTCAGTTGAAGAAAGGGGACCCGAAATGGATGCAGGACGATCTTGAGCTACTACGTCGTTTCTGCGAGCACAAAAACGTATCTCTTCACTATCTGAAGAAACTACTATGTTTTTAGGATTAAGACCGGCATCTAAAGCGTGGATGATGGAGTGTTCTACAAGAGGAATTCCCCAGATGAGCTGGAGATTTTTATCGATGATTCCTTGTGATCCGGCTCTGGCAGGTATTACGCACAATACGTTATCATAGGTTTTCATAGTCTTCAAGAAATCGCTCCAAATCTATTTTCGGGAATACCGTGAGAGCACTATTCTCTGACGCATTATACACCATACATTTTTCGTTCACTGCTTTCCCGAACTCAGACCAGGATCTGTTGATATCAATTAAGTCAGTATCAGTAACTTGTCCCTTCACTTTGACCTTGCGAAAGCAATCCCACGTCTTCTTATCATTGCGAAACGGCTTCTTATATGGTTCTGTCCGATACGGAGAAATATGAGGAGATAGCTGCCAAAAATACCGATAACCAAACTGTCGGTATCCATCTATTCCTAACAGAACTATCTTAGAACAACCCATGATATGAGCTATCATGATGCCAGATCCAACAGAATTTCGAGTCTCCCCAATGTGGTTTTTCTTGTCGGAATGACTGTATGCATCCGCAATATGAATTCCCTTTCGGTGACGAAACATAACACTTCTATTTCCGAACCATCTTGCGCTGCTGCTGAGCTTGTTTTCATATAAAAGTGCTATTGTGTGGTCAGAGTCTCGTAGGTCTTTGAACATATAACTCCACCTGGCGCACGCCCAATCATCTGAGATGAAGAAATCTGCCCAAGGAGCAGCCACATAACCCGAGTTGACAGCGATTGTCACATGGTCTTTAAGTGGCTCTAAATTTTGATAGTGAAGAGATGTGCCAGCACCTATAATGAAAGCCGTCTTTTTTTGTCCATTATAGATACCGTTAAATTCTTCTAACGTTCTCATTCTTTCTACAAACTAATCTGACCGTAGACTTGTTACAACCAATGTCTCTGGATATTTCAGAAAAGTTTTTTCCTTCCCTATACAGTTTAATTATTTTTTCGTGATCGTAATCTATTTTAGACTTAGCTCGTTTTTTATTTGTACATTTGGCACACCAATTGCCCGCCCGAACGCTACTTGGAGTAGCTTCCCATTCATGTTTACAAATGCCACATTTCCATCCTAATCGTTCCAAACATCCTTGATACTCAGCAGAAAGGCACTTTCCGCCTTTCTGCTTCGCCATAACATACATATCCTCAATGGAATATTTCATCCTCGCCCGTCTTGATTTTTCAATAGAACACTTTGGACACCACTGTCCTCTCATTATGTTGGACGGACGAGCCAACCACTTATATTGATACTTACATTGCCATAATACAGGAGTGTGACATCCTTTATATTTTTTTGAAAGGCATTCTCCTTGTTTTTTAGCTGCAATCGCCCTCATGTCGTCAATAGTAAATTTCTTCCTTAAAACAGACGCATAACCACATCGAGGACACCACGATCCTTGTTTGATCGAACTCGGAATTGCATACCACTTGTGTTTGTTTGCACACTCCCATTGTAAATGGACGCTCGATCCATAGTAATAGTCAGACACACACTTGCCGCCACGTTGCTTGGCAATTTGTTGCATTTTTCTCAGGGGAAGACAATTTTTATAATAATCCTCAAAAACCACAGTATTATTTTTAAGATGGATTTTATTATCGTACATGTATCGAAGAACAAAAGACATTAAACGTTTGTCTGTTTTAGACTCCCAATGCGGGATTTCAAATAATAGGATGTTATAGTGATTACAGAGATCTATTTTAACTTGGTCTCTTTGTTGTTGCTTTTGAAACGACAGTAAATCCGCATTATAAAATGAAACATATTCGTAGTGCTGTCGCCCATGATACTCAAATGCAAATCTCAACTCAGAATTGTACCCATCTAGCTCAAGCCCTTGTAAAATACTCGGTCTGGATTTTGGGAATGGCATCCCAGTTAGCGACTCCAATACAAACCGACATTTTTCCTCTGCGTAATGAATAGAGCAATAAGGACACCATTTACCCTGCAATGTATTATCTACTCTGGTCTGCCACACATGTCCACTACCACATTTGTATCTAAGAGATGTTTTTAAAGATATGCTTTTATGAGAAGACAAACATTCTCCTCCTCGACTTTTAGCTATCTTTTGCATATCTTTGATTGTATATTTTCTATTTTTAATACCCCTAATCTTATAAGAGCATTTCAAGCACCATGTACCACTCCGAATGCTTGCAAAGGTAGCTAACCATTGATGTCCAAGTGAGCACTTCCAATCATATTTAGAACTACAATTTGTGTATTTGGTAGACAGACAAAATCCACCCTTGTTGGCAGCGAATTTCTGCAAATCTAAGATGGTGTATTTTCTGTTTGACATTTGTGCACTTCGTATTTGAATTTTTCTGCCAACGCCTCACGCAACAAATCTCGCCAGTCAACATCCTTATCTTCAGCAACAGCCTGCAAACGAGCTGTTCGCTTGATGTGATCCAGAAGCCCCTCGTCGATGCGTAATTGAATTGGCACAGTCATACAATTGTCCTTTCTTACTATTATACAGAAAAATTTCGTCAGTTCCTTGTATAATATTTTATGAAATGGACAAAAGAAGAAATGGCCATCCTGAATAATCGGGACCTAACCTTTGAAGAACTTGATCAACGAATACCACGACACACATATGTAGCAATTAAAGTAGCGTGTAGGAAATTCCCAAGAAGCCCAATAGCGCGAAAGCACGGACAGGCATTAACAAAGGAAAAAATAGACGAATTACTTAATGGAGAATTCTTGGAGATCGCAAATGGGCACTTACTCGGAGATGGCTGCATAGCAAGGAATGGAATAGCGTTTGCTCTTTGCAACTCTCATTATGACTATGCTGAATTCACACAAAAAACACTCAATAGGCTCGCAATGAGAAAAGCCTCTCTTAATATAGACAAAAGAACGAGTACAACTTTTAATTCTGTCAAAACAAGAAGATCAATTTCTTATAAGGCAATATGTTCATTAAAACAAATTTTTGAACCATTACGGAACAAGTGGTATTCTAATCCCAATAAAAATAACAAGTGTCAAAAAATAATTCCACGAGACATAAAACTAACTCCGTTAACTTGTAATCGATGGTATATAGATGATGGCTGTCTTCGCGCAAGACCTCGTTCATTGGAACTAATACTCTGCACCGACGATTTTCTGGAAGACGACATTGATTTCTTGATCAAACAACTCAAGGGGCAGGGGATTGAAGCAACAAAGCGTCCAACAAAGAAAAGAACTAGAGATAAAGGCATGAGATATTTAATTTGCATGGGAGGAAAAGTTGTAGTCGATTTCCTGAACTTTATCGGGAAATGCCCTATCGAGAGTTATGAATATAAATGGGATATTAAGACGTACCAGAAAAGGACTTATTTCTGCCGACATTGTTTAGTTCTTATGGAAGAATGGGGATGTGGACCAGAGCCGAAGAAGAAATTTTGCTCCCCAGAATGCAAAAAAGAATACTATGCACAAAAAAGAAGTGAAGGAAAGCAGCCCCACTGGACATGGACAAAAGAGCAAATATCTCTCTTAGAAAATCGCGATCTTACTATTGAAGAACTTCACCATCTTATACCAGAACATACACGTTCGGCCATTCGGGGCCAAACATCAAAACGAAAACTTTATAGATCTAAACATATATCAAAGAAACATACTTATGAAGAAGCCAAAAAAAGTGTAAAATCACTCGGCATTAGAACGCAGACTGAGTACTATAAACGGTACAAAGAAAACAAGATGTTACCGAGTCATCCTGATGATCGCTACGCCGAAAAATGGAAAGTCTGGAAGAAATTTTTAGGTACAGAGCCAACACTAAAACATACTTATGAAAAAGCCAAAAAAAGTGTAAAATCACTCGGTATTAAATCACAAAAAGAGTACCGCAAACGGTACAAAGAAGACCAACGGTTGCCAAGTAATCCTTATGATCACTACGCTGAAAAGTGGGAAAATTGGTATAAATTTTTAGGCAAGGAAGAACCAGCGTTATAATTCCAGAGCGTCTTCCAGAGATATATGTTCAAACTGTTTTACTTCAGATGCAGTGCTGCAATTATATATCTTGGCCCCTATCGCTTTTGAATATCGGTCCAAACGATCAAAATTCCGAAAATTAGACTTAAACACCCGACCCTGTTGTCGTTGACAAGGCATGTAGTTACTACCCTTGTTTTCTCGAACAGGACGATTCTTCTTCGGCCAAAGCTGCCAAAAATGCGAATTGCCGTTGATCATTCTGTGGTCTACGCCGAGCAAAAACACTTTCTTGCAACCCATTAATAACGCCAAATCTATCGCTGACAAAATTGAGCTGCCTGCCATCAGTCCCTCTCCCTTTGGATCAATCTCATCAGTCGTACGACGGGGGAGATAATACGTCATCGGAACCCCCTTTAGGTCCTTAGCGCATCTTGCCCATGAATTTCTGACAACACGGGTCATCTCCCATCTTGTAACTTTGCTCCAAAAATAATCCCATTGCATACAGAGAGCGTCAGTAGAAACCCAAAATCGTTTCTTGGCTTCTTCTGGCTCATCCCACGGCATCAGTATCACAGAACTATTCACACAAACAACTGGATATTCATGAATGCCAGAGAGATCTAGGGTGCCGATGGTTACCCCTGCTCCGCATACGAAGCACTTATTGTTTTGGTGAATTCCTCTGAATTGTTCCGTATCAGACAATTTATGAATGGGCCTTCTTTCACGTTCTCTGTTTTTATTCACCAATTTCATCCAAGAATCGACTTCTGCCAGCGCCTCTACGGCGACGTACGTGGCAATATGATATGTTTAAGTGATTTAAATGATCTTTAGGCAATCGGAACAATGCCACTTATTATTTATTTTCCGCCAACCAGCTTTTTCTATATCTCTTACTGACATCCCTTTACTTGCCACCTCGAACAACCCTTCATTGCTTACTATTATATGACAACTTAATTCATAGATGCGACATATTTTACAGGAAAACATCAATCTATCAGTTCCAGATATATACTCCATACCCGATTGTTTTATACAATAATCTGCTGTCATCGTCGCCAGTAAAAACTTCTGACTTTCCCGCAAATGAAAATCACAAACATCATCACAATAACTGCCCTTCGGTTCGTCACAAAATTTGCACTTCATTCCTCTCTCCCCAGTAACACGATTTACACCATTTGCCCTGTTTTACATTAGTAGGACTTGCACCCCAAATATGACCATCTTTGCACTGCCATTCTAACTTAGTATGAGCATTTACATATTTGTCTGACAAGCATTTACCACCCCGACCATCAGCCAGTTCTCTCATGTCTTCTATTGTGGGCATGAGTTGCTCTGCGCACTTAGGACACCAGGTACCATTCTTAATGTGCCCAGGTGAAGCCATCCATCTATAGCCACAAGCACATTGCCATTCCAATTTAGTGGAATTATTAATATAGCGTTTAGACAAGCACTTGCCTCTTCTTAATTTAGCCAATGCCCGCATGTCATCCATTGTAAGTCTTTGTTTGCCAGAACAAACTGGACACCAGCTTCTGGCTTTGACATTGTCCAAAGACGCTTTCCATCGATGTTCTTTTTTGCATTGCCATTCTAATTTTGTTCTATTATTTATATAAGTATCTGACAAGCATTGTCCGCCCTTAATAGATGCCACATTGCAAGCTTCGCTCAATTTTAGCTTAATATTTCCAGCACACTGTGGACACCAACTGCCCGTTTTAATACTTGACGGACAGGCTTTCCACTTGTGACTTTTTCTGCACTCCCACTCCAATGCCTTATGGGTTCCTTTGTAAACTGTGCTTAATAGTTTCCCGTCTTTAGATTGAGCCAAATTATTTAATTTGCGGATAACAGAAAAATGCACATACATATTTCTAAACTCTATTTTCTGATAATTTTGTATGTATTTAGTAGGCAAATGGTGTTTAATAAACGATATTAAAGACACATCTGTTGTAACCACAGTATAAGGAATTACAATGAGCATAATGCACTTCTTTTGGCACAACACAATTTTTTGTTTATCTCTGTCTTGTTGTTTTTGGAAATCTGTGTTCGTTTTATGAAAGAATTTTGTAAACCCATAATGTTGCTTACCATTGTATTCAAATGCAACTTTCAAATCATGACAGTATCCATCTAGCTCTAACCCTTTTAAAATGGATCTATTTCGCGAAAACAAGAAACCCGTCAAATGCTCTAAAATATGACGAACTTTTTCTTCGTTAAAAAACCATTGACAGTAAGGACACCATCTGCCTTGGCGGATGGCAAAAGGAGACACTTTCCAACGGTGTCCGTCTGCACATTCCCACATCATACGATCTGGATTATATAGGACAGACACACATTTGCCACCCTTTAATTGAGCTGCTTTTTGCATATCGTCTAAAGTATATTTACACTTCTTGTGTCTCTTGCATTTCATCTATAAACATACTATGTCCACATTTAACAATCCTCCTTCCTTTTCTGCGAAAATTGCAATAACTTATATTTAAGTTGCTTTTGCATCTCGTAACAGCAACATACATCAAACGCCGTTCTTCGGATATTCCTCGTTCACTCTCTGCTCTCGCATGAGGAATACAACCGCATTCTGCCCCTATAATATTCACGCACGGCCACTCCAGTCCCTTTGCGCTATGCATGGTCAATAACTTAACAGTATCATCGCCAGTGTTTTCATCGCCGGTCGTGATCAGCTGAATGGACTGAAGATAATCTGTCAACGTGCTCTGAGGACGCTTCTGTTCAAACTCTGATATTCCTGCTATCAGCTCATCCAGGTTCTCAAGCCTAGATTTGTCTGCGTCTACCTTTTCAGGCAACGTTTTAATGTGCTCGTACAGCCCAGACTCCTTGATTAAACCTTCAACCAGATCGCTTAGCTTGCATTTTTTATTTCGGTACCTGTCTATCATATCAACAAAAGTTTTCAGATTGGCACGAGCTTTTGCCGTAAGCTTGATGTCTTTAGGATCTCGTGCTACGTCCAAAATAGATTGATCGTTCTTGTAACACGCAAGCTCCAAGCGTCCAATGCTCTCTCCTCCAAGTCCGCGTTTAGGATGGACAATAGCTCGGCTAAAGTTGATAGAGTCATGAGGATTCGCCAAAAAATTCAAATACGAGAGAGCCGCCTTGATTTCCATTCTGTCAAAGAACGAGAATCCGCCAACTATGCGATAGGGAATTCCATTCGTTCGAAAGGCCATCTCTGGAGCACGGCTCAGGCTATTCATTCTATACAGAACAGCGAAATCTTTCCAATCGTAATCGTAGATCTGACGAAGTGATTTGATTTGAAAAACCAAGAAGTTAGCCTCTTCCTCCGGAAATTGGAATGATGACATCTTGACAGGATGCCCGCTTCCCCGATCTGATTGCAGAACTACATCCGATGCGTCGTCATTGTTTCGGATAAGGCTCTGAGCTGCTTGCAGAATTGATGATGTAGAACGGTAATTGCGTGGCAAAGTCACCTCATTAACATCGCCGAAGTCCTTGTGAAGGCGCTTCAGATTTTCGGGCTTAGCTCCACGGAAGGCGTAAATACTTTGATTTGGATCAGCGACGACAAAAAGATTACCATGCCCAGCAATATACTTAACGATCTCGTACTGAACATTATTAGTATCTTGCATCTCATCAACCAGCACAAACTTGAACCGTTTACTGAGAGCCTGAACAACAATAGGATTGCTCTTCAATATGAGCCAGCTCTTATATAGCATGCCGCTAAAGTCTATGGCGTTAAGTTCGCCAAGAGCCTCCTGGTAGTCTTGAATGATATCAACTTCGGTAGGAGTCAGCTCTTCAATGTGCTGTTTGTAATCCACTACATCTTCACGGAAGTCGTTAACTGCTTTGATTAGATGAGCAATGGCGTATTTTGAGGTATTTTCATAACCTTTCATACGAGCCAACTTGGCCATCAGATCTTCTTGTTCGCGAGAAGAATAAATAGTGAAATTGGGAGGAAGATTTATCAAGTGACCGTGTTTACGCAATATAGCCAAGCAGAGTTTGTGGAAAGTACTGATCCATATAGCTCCGGCATCTGTATTAGATTGCGCCAACTCCGCAAGGATGCGCTCCTTCATTTCGTTGGAGGCTTTGTTGGTGAATGTGAGACAAAGGATGTTGCGCGGATCAACGCCCTTCTCTTTAATTAGGGATACTGCCCTCGAAGTGAGTACCCGAGTTTTTCCAGAACCCGGCGTGGCCGTCACAACACACGTCCCCAAATAATGAGAAACAGCTAATTTCTGCTGCTCGTTGAGATTCATACTACTTTCCTAGTCCTTATAAATTACATGCCAGTTCGGGTCATTGGCAACCTGGGCGGGCTGTTGTTCTGGAGTTACTTCTCTCCAATAAATGTCCACATTGCTCCAAGTGTTCGTGTTAGCATAAAAAGTTATATTGTCAGTGGCTGCTCCACACTCAAAAACAACAGGAGTATTCTTTGAAGCCGTAACCGATGCCATCTTGAAATTATTCACTTCCCACTTGGGCAGATCGGAAATCTTCAACTCAAGTTCAAGCGCTCTTTTCATTTTTCGCTCCATCGCAGAGCAAGTGGTATCAATAATCATTTCTTTTTCTCCCGTTCTTTATTTAGAGCCTTTATTTGTCCATTTATTGTCCTGGGTGAATATTCCCCAGGTGAAAACTGGTAAATCATCTCCTGAGTTCCGTCATCTTTGACATCTACTATTTGGACAACTGGCATCGCATTGATCTTCCAGCTGTCTAGCTCTTTTGTGTTTTCCGACAAATCCGCGTCATAGATGATATGCTCATAATTCTGAGCGTTGAGTGTTTTAAGGTAAATGCGGCAACGGTCACAGTTGACCGATTTGATTATCCGTGGTTTTAACATTAGAACTCTACGTCCCTTAGTTTAGAGCGAATTACCATCTCGTCGGACAACAAGTCCTTCACGCTACGTTTTTTCTGGTCTCGTTCGATCACTTCGCCTAATCTACGAGCGACCTGTCTGCCAGGGTCATTGAGCCCCTCGGAGACTTCCTCTAAATGCGTAGCAATTCTATCACGAAAATCTTGTCCCAACTCCATTGCGTTCTCTTCAGCCTCACGACTGCGGTTGGGATCATCGTCTATAACAATACGAAAAGGCTT
>SDBT01007180.1_pt1 | contig 18382 bp, 8 predicted proteins | sample 2277101 | NCBI WGS metagenome assembly SDBT01 (sample SAMN10404973, study PRJNA504765) | marine sediment metagenome | isolation source: marine sediment core GS10_PC15, 103 cmbsf | place: Arctic Ocean: Southern Knipovich Ridge | collected 2010
CCTGGGCGGTAAGGCAATATCCTATAACAACTCCTTCGACGCCAACGGCGCCTGGGAGCTGATCAAGGAGTTCGACCGCCCCGCCGTGGCGATCATCAAGCACGCCAATCCCGCCGGCTGCGCGATCGACGAGGACCTGGTCGAGGCCTATCGCAAGGCCTATTTCGGCGACGTCAATGCATGCATGGGCGGGATCGTTGCCGTCAATCGCCCGGTCAGCAAGGACCTGGCCAAGGCGATCGTCGAGACCTACCAGCGTTGGGGCAAGCAGCGCGGAGCGGGAGGCTTCTACCCCGAAATCGTCGCGGCCCCTTCGTTCGAGCCCGGGGCTGTAGAGGTCATTCGCGCCCGGAAAGGTTGGGGCCCGGACGTCCGCCTGCTGGCCGTCGGCGAGCTTACCGGCAAACGGAACAAAGAGAAGTTCCTCAAATATATCGTCGGCGGCATGCTCGTTCAGGACCGCGACCTGCTGGGCCTCGACGAGTCGGACTGGGAGGTGGTCACAAAGCGTCAGCCGAATCAGCGCGAGTTGGGGGACCTGCGCTTCGCCTGGCTGGTTTGCAAGCACGTCAAATCCAACGCGATCGTCCTGGCCAAGGACCTGGCCTTGCTGGGGGCCGGGGCGGGCCAGATGAGCCGGGTAAACTCCGCCCGGCTGGCCTCGCAGATCGCCCGGGCCTATGGCGGCGGCGAGGAGGTGGACTCGGCCGGGGGCGTGCTGGCCTCCGACGCGTTCTTCCCATTCCCCGACAGCCTGGACTGGGCGGCGGATATCGGCGCGACGGCCGTTATAGAGCCCGGCGGGGCCAAGAAGGACCAAGACGTCATCGCCCGGGCCGACGAGTTGAATCTGGCGATGATCTTCACCGGCGCAAGGCACTTCAATCATTAGCGTTGCCCAGCTCATTCAAGGTCCCGGGTCTCAGCCAGGCCGCCAGTTCATCCGACAGATGCCTTCGTGCGCCACATGGGCGCAGGTTTTGCTTGACCGCAGTGCAGGCCGTGCCGACAATGCCCTTCCTTAATAATTCCGTGGCGGTTCGCCCGGGCGATAGGCGGCGTGGGTGGGTTGTTTGTGCCATCTTCTAACCGTCTGGCCGGCGGGTGGCGGCTTGGTGCAAATCGGCGGGCCCGCCGCTAGAGGCTGAAGGATTCCGATAAGACAATGAATGCGAAAAACCTACCGTTGAAATTCCTCTTTGTTATCCTCATGGTGGCGGTGTGCCTTTGGTCGCTGTTCCTTGGCCGGGGGCTTCGCCAGGGCATCGACCTGCGCGGAGGCCACAGCCTGGTCTTCGAGATCCGGACCAACCAAGCCGAGATCGACCGCCTGACAGAGCGGAAGGCCGAGCTCACCGAGAGGCTTGAGCAGGCCGAGACCCCCGAGGAAAAGGCCGAACTCACCGATGCGCTTGAGCGGTTGGAGCTGGAGTTGAGGGGCTTCCAGCAGGCCGGGGGCGACCAGGGCAACCTGTCGGAGCGGATGATCCGCGTCCTGAAGGATCGGGTGGACCCGCGGGGTCTGATGTCGCTGGAATGGCGGCCTATCGGAGCCAACCGGATCGAAATCCGCATGCCCGCGGCCAAGGAAGAGACCCTTGCCGCCAAGAACGCCTACCTGGACGCGCTCAACCAGCTGGAGCAGAACAACATCCGTCGCAGCGATGTCCGCCGGCTGTTGAAGGTCGCCCCGGAAGGGCGCGCGAAACTCTTCGACGAGCTGGTGGGAGACAATCGCGAGCGCAAGGTGCGCCTGGCGCAGCTGCTTCAGGCCTATGACATGATGGAGCTGGCCCGGGCGCAGCTTGAGCAGGCTCAGGGCCAGGACCAGCGCAGCGAGTTGCGGAACATCCTGGACAACGCCACGGCCGTATATGAACGCCGCCGGCGAGAGGTCCAGGATACCAACATCTCTCCGCAGGAACTTCAGAGCATTCTGGCCAACTATGTCTCTCCGGCCGAGGCCGATGCCATCGGCAGCAAAGCCGAAGTGACTCGGCGTCAGGGGGTGTTAGAGAAGGAGCTGAAACGTCTTCGCGACTGGCATCCGGACAGGGCTCCGGAGATCGAGAAGGTGGTCGAGCGATACAAGAAATGGTCGACAAACCGCCAGCAGCTCGAGGATCCCTCCGACCTGAAGCGTCTGATCGCCAAGGCGGGGGTTCTGGAGTTCCGCGCCGCCCCGTACAGGCCGGGCAAGAGCGGCTTTGCCATCGCCACCGCCGACCGCGACAACTGCTTCGAAAGCATGGCCAAAGAAGGCCCGGAGGGTCTGCGGCGGCGCAACGCCCGCTACCTGTGGTTCCCGCTGCAAGGCAAGAAGGAAAAGTACAGCGATCTGGTGGTGGCCGACTACGGCGGCGAGAGCTACCTGCTGCTGTCCAACGACCCGGGTCACGTGATGCTGCACCAGCCGGGCCCTGGAGGCTGGTCGCTCAGCAGCGCCCACCCCACATTTGATGCCAGCGGGCGGAGGGCGGTGGGCTTCAACTTCGACGAGGCCGGATCGAGGCTCTTCGCCGAACTGACCGGCGCACACATTAACGACGTGGTGGCCGTTCTGCTGGACGACGAGGTCTATTCCGCCCCGAAGGTCGAAAGCGTCATCGCCCATCAGGGCGTGATTACCGGCTCGTTCACCTCGCAGGAAATCGCCTCCCTGGTTCGCACCCTGGAAGCCGGCTCGCTGCCGGCGAGGCTCAACCCCGAGCCGGTCTCGGAGAACACCTTCGGTCCGTCCATCGGTGCCGTCAACCGCGAGATGGGCATCAAGGCGGCCTACGCCGGACTGATCGCCGTCGCGGTCTTCATGCTGATTTACTACATCATGGCGGGCTTCGTCGCCAACGTGGCGCTGGTGCTGAATATCATCTTCGTCCTGGGGGCGATGAGCCTGCTCAGCGCGGTCTTCACGCTGCCGGGCATCGCCGGGATGATCCTGACAATCGGCATTGCCGTCGACGCGAACGTGCTGATCTTCGAGCGGCTCAGGGAGGAGCAATCCAAGAATCAGTCCGTGCGGATGGCCCTGAAGAACGCCTACGAGCGCGCGTTTACAGCCATCTTCGACGCCAACGTCACCACGCTGATTACTTGTCTGATCCTCGGCTGGGTCGGCACGGAGGAGGTACGCGGCTTTGCGATCACGCTGGGCCTTGGCGTGATGTTCAGCCTTTTCACCGCCTTGATCGTCACGCGGTGGGTCTTCCAGTTGCTGCTGGATAAGGGCCTCCTGAAGCGTCCCCTGTTCATGCTGCACGTGATCGGCGTACCGAAGGTGAATTGGATAGCGAAGCGGCATTTCTTCTGGGCGCTGTCGGCGGTGCTGATGGTGATGGGCATCGGCTCGCTGGTCTGGCAAGGGTCCGACATCTGGGGAATAGAATTCTCCTCCGGAACCCAACTGACGATCAGCTTCAGAGACGATGCGCTCATAGACGGCCAACTGCCCGATGACGGCATCGTCCGGGAAAGGTTTATCCAGCAGGCCAGGGAAAACGGGCTGGAAAAACTGGTCGCAACGGCGCGCGTCGAGACGCAGATCAACCCCAACGCGGTCCGCGATTTCCTGAACGACCACGATAAGGACCTGGACGGCCAGATCACCCTCTCCGAGTGGCAGGCGGAGGGCCTGGAGGTGGACTTCTTCAAGGCCATCGATTCCGACGGCGGCGACCGGCTGACCCGCGCAGAGCTGGAAGCGAACCTGCCGGCCTACTCCTACCAGGTGACGACGACCGAAGCGCACGTCGAGCCTATCCGCCAAGTCGCCCGCCAGGCCTTCGGCAACGCCCTTCGCACGCGTACGAGCCACGAATTCACGGTGGTGAGTTCTGAGCCGATCGAGCCGATGGGCATCGAGGCCGACCCGGACGGCATGACGCGCATCACCGAATCGCTTTGGCGGGGCGCCGACCGGGCCTATCGCGAGGAATTGCAGGATTACGACGGCGGCGTGCTGTTCGTCTTGAGGGACGTTTCTCCGCCGATGACGACGGCGGTGTTCCAGCAGGCCGTTCGGGAGATGCGCCTTCAGCCCGACTTCGCCGGGGGGCAATTCGGTGAAGTCGCCGTGATCGGGCTCACGCCAGCCGCTGAGGAAGGGTTCTCGTCCTTTGCGGTATTGACCAGGCCAACCCAACCGGAGCTCCTGGGCGACGCCCGGGCATGGAATGCGTTCGCCGAGAACGAGCGGAAGCTGGTCGAGGCGGCCTTAGAGCGTGAGGAGGCCATGGTGGCCACGAACTTCGACGCCGCTATAGCCGGCGAGACCGCCCAGTTGGCGGTTGTCGCCCTGGTGTTGAGCTGGCTGGCGATCGTCGCTTACCTGTGGTTCCGGTTCGGATCGATCCAGTGGGGCCTGGCGGCCGTGATCTGCCTGATCCATGACGTGATCATTGTCATCGGACTGGTGGCTATCTCCGGTTGGCTGCACCGAACATCGTTCGGTCAGGCATTGGGCATCGCGTCGTTCAAGATCGACCTGCCGATGGTGGCGGCCATCCTTACCGTGATCGGCTACTCCGTCAATGACACGATCGTGGTCTTCGACCGGATTCGCGAAAACCGAGGCAAGCTCACCACCGTCTCGCCGCAGGTGATCAACACTTCGATCAACCAGACGCTGAGCAGGACGTTGCTGACGTCGGGAACGACGTTTGCGGTCGTACTGATCATGTATGTCTGGGGCGGGCCGGGCATCCATGCCTTCAACTACGCCTTGCTGGCGGGCATCATCTTTGGAACCTACTCATCCGTAGCCGTGGCTAGCCCACTGCTGATGGGCTTCCGGCGGGCGATGGTCGCCAAGACGGCCACGCTGGAGTAATAGACCTGGTCATCCCCGGTCGCGGCGACGGCAGGTGAGCGACCCGTCTGCCCGGTTCGGGTGCGGATAGAGGCTATGAAGATGCGGTTGCTGAAGAAAGACAACCGGAGTCTATCGTGATCGGGGATGTTCCGCCTGGCCGTGGGTGGATTCGGGCCACTTTGCTCGCTCTCTCGGCGGGGGCCGTGCTAAGCGGGTGTGCCGGCCGTGATGCGCACCTTTTGGCCGGCCGTAGCGGGAGGGAAGAGCCTTCTGCGGTGCCCTTGGCCACCCAGCAGATGCGGGCCTATCCCGAAGCGGCGGCCGGGCGGTTCCTGGTGCTGGCGGACTTTGAAGATTCCGCTAAGACCGGGGCGGGGTTCCGCCAAGTCGAGCATTTCCACATAGACCCCCCCACCCCTGGCGGGGCGATCCGCTTCGTGGTTAACACCACCCGCACCGGCGTCGGGGCGATGGAGGTGGTTCTGCCCCGAGGCAGCGAGTTGGCGTTTCGGCTGCCCAGGCCTTTCGATTTCGGCCGATATTCTCTGCTTTCGCTGGCGCTCTACAGCGATTCGCTTCGGGATGACCTGCGCGTGTCATTAGCGACCGACACGGCCCATTGGCAATCGGGGCGCCTGCTGCTCAGGCCGGGCTGGAACAACGTGCTGGTCGACATCCGCCACCTGGCGCAGATGCCTTCTTTCGGCCCCGGACCGGTCCGGTCGATCCGGCTGAGTTTTGTCAGTTCGGGCGGGGCGGTGGTCTTCAATATCGATGACGTAATGCTTATAGACAACGCTGGGAGGATCGAAGCGGCGCCGGAAGGAATCGTGCTGCTGCGGGAGGGTCTGGACTACGTGCTCTCGCCGGGCCATGGCGCTGCCCCGAGTGTCTTGGCACAGCACGCCGACGGGTTGTGGCGGCTGAGCCCCGGCCAGCCGGCCGTGCAGGTTTTTGCGCCGGGCGAGACGGCCTCGGCCCAAGACGATCGCCTTGAGATGATGGGGCTAAGAATGATCGGGCAGGTCGATCTGCTGGAGTGCAACCCGATCAGGGTTCGGCTGGCCAACACGTGGCACTTCGCCTCCCGGGCCGGGGAGTGGGTCTCCATGCCGGCCCGGCGGCTTCGCTGGGAGTATACCTTCTACGGCGACGGGCGGTGCGTGACCGACATCGAGCTGAACAACGCCGGCGGGGCTGAGATCGGCGCGGTCCGCCTCGCCGTGCCAGGCGGGGCGGCTTGGGCCGACGGGGAAGTAACGGACATTCGTCTTATCCAGCCATTCCAGGGGCCGGCGGGCAAGTGGTCGTATCTCTTGGTTGGCGACGGACCGGACGCTGGTTCGGCGAGGGACAGTTATCTCAACCCGGGACGTGTCGAATTGCATGTGGGGCAGGTGGACGTTGCTCCAGGGGACAGAAATCGAGACGGCTTCGACGAGTCGACGGGCGCCCATTGCTTTCGAGCAAGCGCCGGCAACTGCCGATTCACCCTTATCCCCCCCCCCGAAGGGCTGTTGAGGCCGGTCTTCCGTATATCGGGGCGGTGGCAAGGAGCGGTGTACATCAACTATGCCGGCCGGCCGATCCATCTCTGGGCCAGACTCAAGGACGGCGATATCTTATTCATGCTGCCTGGAGAGGTCCGCCAGCCCGCCCTGGTCGAGGTCTGGGGGGAGGTTCCTTTTCTAGCAGAGGAGTGACCTGCCGCCGAGCCGGCGGAACCCCCCCGCGCGGTCTGGCGATATTCTCTTTCCGGCGCGACCCGTGGGCCCCCTACGACCGTAACAAACATATCTCACAAGCCGAGGTAACTCCCCGTCGAATCGTATGAGGCGGGCGGGTGGCAGATAACGCCCCTCCTTTTATCAAGAGGTCAGCGGGCATGACCGATATTGGTGAGTAACGGCTTCGGTTTATGCTTATCGATAGTAAAAGGTTGCGCAACCAGGTCTGCTCGGGCCGGTTCGACCGAGGCCCCGTGTTTGCCTGGCAGGTCGGGAAATGGTAGCCTTATGCGGCGCTTGGCCGTGTGCTGGCGAGGGCACCGACCCTTACGACGTCGAGAAGGGCGAAATTTTGTATTACAGGAGCACATTGAATATGAACTATCGCCAGGGGCTGACCTTGGAAAGGGGAACGAGGTGAGAAGGTTCGCGCACTGTACCGGTATGCGATTCCTTGTACTGGGCGTTCTGGCTGCAGGACTGTGTTTGGTCGGCTGCGACAAGATGTCGGATTTCACTAAGACGGATCTACACCGCCTGTTGTCACCGGACAAGGTCATTGAGCCGCCGGAACGGTCGCCCATCAACCCGATCCTGCCCAGCATCGGCCTGGTGGATCAAAGTCGAGAGATGGTTCCCAACGCCACACTGCCCCGGGAAGGAGATTGGTCGTACACGGATAAAGACTACGTCTTGGGACCGACCGACGTGGTGAATATCTCCGTCTTGGACCTCTACCAGGAGGGACTGGAAACCGTCCTGCAGCGCGAAGTCTCCGCCAGCGGCTATATTGATCTGCCACTGCTGCCGGAGTCCTATGCCGGCCTGATCAAGGCCGAGGAACTGACCAAGGAGGAGCTTCGCCAAGCGATTATCCGGGCCTACAGCCCCGACGTGCTGATCGACCCCACGGTCGCCGTGATGCTCGCCGCCAGGCGGCAAAGCACCTTCTCGATCCTGGGCGCGGTGAGTCGGCCGGGGCAATACCCGGTTCGTCGCAAGGACATGAGATTGCTGGAGGCCCTGGCGATGGCCGGCGGCCGTACCCAGGCCAATATCAGGTATATCTATGTGGTTCGCCCCGCCCCGGCGATTCGAGAGCGCGAAGGATCCGTCGCCGCCGTCGAGCCGGAAGCGACCCTGGAGCAACTCCCCCCGCTGCCGGAGGAACTGCCTGCCAAAGAGACGCCTTCGGAAGAGCCCGCCGAACCCCAGCCGCCCGCAGAGCAAGCCGAAGAGCCGGCTGTTGAACCACCGACCGAAGATGCAACCGGCCTGGATAACGCCCTACGCGAGTTGGAAGAGGCGATGCCCGGCAGTGGGTCGCCCGGCAGGCAGGAAGATCGGGGACCGCTTCCTGCAGAGATGCCGCTCCTGACGGAGATGGCTGGCGCGACGGGTGCGGCGGTCGCCACCCAGGCCGAACCGGCTGAAGAAGAAGCGCAGTATCAATGGGTTTATCGTGAAGGCAAGTGGGCTCGTGTGCCCAAGGCCGAGGCCGAAGAACTCCAGGAGGCCCCCGCCGAGCCTGCCGCGGCGGCCGAGCCGTCGATGGTAGCCCCAGCGGATGAACCGGAAACGGCGCCTCCTACCGAACCGGCCCACAAAGAGCCCCAGGCCCCCACCCCACGGCCGCGGTATGAAGGTACCAAGGAAGATCCCTTCGGCTGGAGGCGAGCGGACCGCTCGCACCTGGTCCGAATCATCGCGATCTCTCTGACGCAATTGCAGGACGGCAACCCGCGAATGAACGTTGTGATTCGCGATCACGATGTCATTCAAATCCCGTTCATTAAGCCGGGCGAGTTCTATGTCTGGGGCGAGGTGCTCAGCCCAGGTGTATACTCGCTGACCGGTCGGCGCGTAACCATCAAGCAGGCTATCGCGGCCGCACGCGGATTCGGGCCCTTGGCCTGGCCGAAAAACAGCGTCCTGATCCGGCGGATCAGTGACAATCAGGAGCAGATGATCGCGTTGAACCTGGAGGCCATCTGGAAGGGCCAAGAGCCGGACATCCTCCTGAAACCCAACGACATCATAGCGGTGGGCACCGACGTGAGAGCCAGCTTCTACGCCGTTATGAGGAATGCCTTCAGGATGACCTACGGCTTTGGGTTCATCTATGACCGGAACTTCGCTGACCCATTGTTCGTCACGCCGAGAAGCAATCGCTTCACGCGACTCTAGGGCCGGCCGGGCCGCATCGATCGTATGACCAGAGAAACCGACCAAGCCGGAAGCCCAAGCCAATCGGCACGCGTATCGCTGGCCGAGATGGTAGCGGCGCCCTCCCAAGCCCTTGCCGTCAGGTCGGTGGGGGGGTGGCTCGTAGCCAGGATTCTGCTGCTCACCGCGCTGCTGGTGACGCTGAATTTCTGGCAGTTGCGATACCTTTTCGGCAAGTGGCAGACCGATCCAAACTGGTCGCACGGATTTCTGATTCCCCTCTTTAGCCTGTATCTGGTCTACGCGCGCCGCGACGAGCTGCTATCGGCCAAGTGGCGGCCCTGCGTCTGGGGCCTGCCGGTCATGATCCTCGGGATTCTCGTCGCGTTCGCGGGCTTCTACCCAATCCGAACTTACTGGTTCAGCCAGTTGGGGATGGTCCTGGAGGTTCTGGGGCTGGTCTTGTACCTGGGCGGAACCCAGGTTATCCGCGTGGCGTGGCTGCCGATCTGCTATCTGGTCTTAGCTTTGCCGATCCCCGATATGCTCTACACTCGCATCGCGCTCCCGCTTCAGGAATTCGCCGCCAAGGGCTCGACGGTTTTCCTTCAGTTGATGGGCGTGGAGATGGACATTGTCGCCAGCCATCTGAAGATAATCAGCCAAGGCGGTAACGAGTATGGCTTGACCGTCGCCGAGGCGTGCAGCGGCATCCGCTCACTGATCGCCTATGTCGCCCTCGGCGTCGCCTGGGCCTACCTGGAGGACCGCCCGATCTGGCAGCGTGTGCTGCTGGTGTCCTCGGCCGTGCCGATCGCCGTGTTCCTGAATGTGGTTCGGGTGACGCTCACCTGCAGCGCGTATGTCATCGATCGGCCAGAGCTTGGGCAGGATTTCATGCACTCGTTCATGGGCATGGTGATGCTTATCCCGGCCTTGGTCTTGTTCTGGCTCCTCGCCAAGTTGCTCGACAACCTGTTCGTCGATGTCGAGGAGGAGGATGACGACCCGGCCCCGCGGCATCCCCAGGAGGCGCAGACACCATGAAGTCGGACCGAGGAAAAGCTGTCAAACCGTCCGGCTCGGGGCTGATCCCGAACCGCCATTTCCTTATCGCCGTAAGTGTATTGAGCCTGGCGACGGTCGGATGGTACGGCGTCGTCAAGGGGCGCAACCTGGCGACGACGAAGGAAGCTGTCGAGTGGCCGGAAGGCCTGGAGGTCGATGGCGACTGCCGTGCGATCTCCATACCGGATCGGGTCGGGCCCTACGTCTTGGCCGAAGACGGCGAGTTGGAGAAGGATGAGAACCGCGCGCCGAAGTTCGACGGCCGACCAGATGGCGAGGTGGTTCTTCCCGATGACGTGCTGGAATCGCTGAAAATCAACACGGTGCTGGACAGGAGGCGCCTGGACGAACGGAAGAGCAACTGGTATTTCGTGGGCATTTACCGGGATACTAGGCAGGAGGGACCCCGGGCCCCGCGCCGCTATTGGCGCGTGGAAGTCTTCTACTATACCGGCGGGCTGGACACGGTTCCCCACGTACCGGAGCGATGCCTGGTCGCGGGGGGGGCGACACTGCTGGGCAGTGACGGCGTGGAGTTTCACGTTCCCTCAGCCCGGCCGCCGTGGGACAAGCCGTTGACCTTCCAACGGACCCGTTACGAGGTGCCGGACCGCCTGGGACTGAGCAGTTATCGCTACGCCCAATACTATGCTTTCAGCCTTAACGGCAAACCTGAAGAATCCTGGAAGCGCGTCAGGCTGACATTGTCCTATCCGTGGGTGCGACGGTGCTACTTCGCGAAATTCCAATTCGCCCCGCTGGGGTCTATCACGGACCAGGCTGAAACGGACCGTGCAGCCGAGGATATCGCCAGACACTTTATTCCCGTCTTGCAGGACGTTTTGCCCATGCCGGACGCGGTGGAGAAAGTCGCCGAGGCAGGCACGGAGCCTGGAGACGACCAGCACTTAGAAAGGTAGAACGCAGAGATGGCCAGACGGAAACGTAAGCGCTTCAATAAGAAGCTCCTGTTCATTCTCCTGGGCGCCTTCGCCGTCATGGTGGTGGGTCTTGGCCTGCTGGCCTGGCCGAGGCGGCACAAGGTCAAGGACTTCGTGCTGCAGCGTGATCCAGCCTTCTACGCCGAGCGAGCCGCCGAAGCCGCCGAGCAGCAGGATTACCGCAAGGCGGAGAGGGACTACCTTCGAGCAATCGGGAGATCCCGAGAAGCCGTCTATTGCTACGACCTGGCCCAGATGGAACTCGAATGGCTCAAGAACAAACAGGATGAGCTCAACGAGACCGAACAGAGCGCCCGGCTAGGCGCAGCCGTGGGGGCCTTGAAGCAGGCCGTGGTGCGCGATGCCGAATACCTCGAAGCCCAGCGAATGTTGACGGAGATCTACCACAACTTCGCCCGGAGCACGGGCAAATGGCTCGTCTTTATCGACGAGGCAGATAAGCTTCTCAGGCTCGTTCCCGACGATGACGGTGTCTATTTCCAGCGCGCGCTGGCTTGGACGTCACTGGCCCGGGAGGTCCCCGGTGAGAACAGCGAGAACGCCATCAGCGACTTCGAGAAGGCTATCGAACTCAACCCCAACGAGGAAGGCTATTGGCTGGCCTATGATCTATTCCTCCAGATCGAGAACCGCTTCGAGGCAGCCGAGGACACTTACAACCGGGCCATCGCGGCCAATCCAGACAGCCCTGCCATCCGTATCGAGTTCGGTAAGTTTCTCCTGCGGCGGAATCGAAAGGACGACTGCTGGCAGCAGATCGAGGAAGCCGTTCGAAGAGCCCCTGACCAAAGCCTCGGCTATGTTGCCCTCTCGGAGATGTACATCCAGGAGAAGGACTATGAAGAGGCCTTGAAAATACTGGAAAAGGCCAAGACCGTCGACGAGAGCGACTACCAGGTTTACCACAAGCTTTATGCCCTCTATCGCTACCAAGGCGAGCCGGAGAAAGCTCTGGGCTACCTCCAGATGGGCGTTGAAGCCATTGCGCAGCGTCTTCAGGAGGCCAGAGAAGCCAACGAGAGGCCGGTCCGGATTCAGCAGCTTGAGCGGAATACGCTGATCGTCCAGTCGCTGCTCGCCAACGCCATGCTTGATCTGATCGAGGGGGACGGTCCCCAGGCCGACGAGTACCTGGACAAGGCCAAGCGGATTCTGGAAGAGGCCAAGTGGGGGGAAACCTACCTGAAAGACAAGCTCCGTGGGCGAATCGCCTACTCCCAAGGTGAGTTCCGCGAGGCCATCGAACCTCTGGCGTTGGCCTATGAGCAGGCCGGCATGTCAGATCTTGAGTTGGTCAAGACCCTTCTGCGGTGTTACATACGAGAGGACCTGTCGGGCAAGGCCAAGGCCATCCTGGACCATATGGAGAAGGATCCAAACTATCAGAATAAATCATGGGTCCTGCTCGCCAACGCCATGATCGAGATGTATTACCGCGACTTCGACGGAGCCCAAAGGCTCGTCGAGCAGGCGCTGCGAATAGATCCTGAGGACACCAACGGGCAAAAGCTGCTGGCGACCCTGAGAATGTTGAGGGAAGGCCCATCCTCGGTGGAGGGCGAACTTTCGTCGGCCGCCGTGGCCTTGATGCTGGAGCGGGCCGGCAATCTATGGGTTGAGGACCGTCGCCAAGAGGCGGTGGAGATGGTCGAGTCGGTCTACGAACAGATGCCCGAAAATCTCGCCCTCGTCGCCAGGTTGCTCTGGTTCTATCAGATGCTCGGGGAGTCGGAAAAGGCCCAGGCCGTTCTTCAGCGGGCCAAGGTCGATCATCCCGACAAACTGGCGATCCTGGAGATGCAGGAGAAGCTGCTGAGCGAGTCGGACCCAGCCAGACGCTATCAGATGCGCCTGGAGTTTGCGGATCAGCAAAGTGACCCGTTCGATCGGGCCAGGGAAAAGGCGCTCGCAGCCCATGCCTACGGCGATGAGCAGCGGTACGTGGAGTTTCTCCGCCAGGCCCTGGAGGCCAAGCCCTCCGAGCCGTCCATTTTGGAGCGGCTGTTCAAGTTCGCCGTGGATAAGCAACAATGGGACCAGGCCGAACAGTACGCTCGCCAGGCGGCCGAGGGCGATGTGGACCAGGTGGGAGGCAGGCTTTTCCTGGCCCATCTGGACATAGCCCGTGGGCGACACGCGGATGCTGCGGAGAAGCTCCAGGAAGCGCTGGCCGAGCGCCCGTTGCTGAAGCAGGCCAGGTACATGCTGGGGCAGTGTTATGTGGAATTGGGGCAACTGACCGAAGCGGAGGAGGCCTTCCAGAACATCTTTGACAATGACCCAGGCTATGCCGCCGCGGTGGTCGCGATGGCCAGGGTTACCGAGATGCAGGGCAAGCTGGACGAGCACGGCGAATGGATCGAACGGGCCTATCGGCTCGCGCCGCGAAACCCGTACGTTGAGGAGAAGTACCTGGAAAGGCGGGAGGCTGAGAGCAAACCTGAGGACATGATCGCCCAGCGGGAGCGCATTCTCCGCCAGAGGCCGGATGATCTCCTCAACCGCAGCAGGCTCGCGTTGCTCTACGAGAAAGTCGGGCACTTGGCACAGGCCGAGGAGATGCTGCTATCGGTTTACCAGAATACGGCCAACAGGTTGGCGGGGGCCCGTCTGCTGGCGAATTTCTACCGCCGCCAGGATATCCCAAGCGAAGCTGAAAGGATAATGATCGACCTGATCCGCTCCTGGCCTGATAAGGTCGGCGCATACGTGCTGTACGCCGAATTCCTCTCCCAATACAGCGCGAAGCAGGCCATCAAGGCGGCGGAGAAGGCCATAGCAGCCGCTCCGGAGGATCCGCGCGGGCACCTCACTATGGCCCGTGTTTCGGCTATTGATAAGGATTGGGAAAGTGCCGTCACCGCGATGGAGAGCTACCTGGAGCTGCGCCCCCACAATCTGGGCAGCAAGAAGCAGTTGGTCGTGCTGAAGACCGAGGCCGGAGATTTCCAGGAAGCACAGGACCTGGTCGAATCGATTCTGGCTGAGCATCCCGGCGACCTGTCGGTCATGGTGACGCAGGGCTTTCTTCTGGCCCGCAAAGGTGATTTGGACAAGGCGGAAGCGGTTTTCTCGCAAGTTCTCCAACGGGACCCCAACAATGTCCAGGCCCTGGGCTACCGCGCCAAGGTCTATCTGATCCAGGGCGATTCGTTCAAGGCCCGGGCGGATCTGCAGGCCTCCCATGCCCTGACTAAGGACCCGGAGACCAGCATGCGGCTCGTCGGCGTTCTCCAATCCATGGGCAACGCTGACCGGGCACAGATGGTCGCACGGGAGGTCCTTTCCCAGGAGGAGACGAAGAATTATCGTCCGGCGATTGACTATCTTATGGACGTCTACTTCCAGCAACAGCGCTGGGGCCGTCTCGCCGAACTGCTTACCGAGGCCCAGGAGCTTTTCCCGGACGAGGAGCGTTTCTGGTTGGACGAGGCTCGGATGTACCGGGAGATGGGTAAAAGACTTCAGGCCGCCCGCAGGCTGGAAATGGCCGTTAAGCAGCATCCCGACTCCGTGGCGACCTGGAAGCATTACCTCGAGGCGCTGCTTGACGCTCAGCAGTACGAGATGCTCAAAGAGCTTGCCGAAGCATATGCCGAGCACGAAGGTAAGCAAACCTGGGTGGAAGCCGCCCAAGCCACGGCGTTCGCTGTGACCGGGCAAACCGACCAGGCGGACGCTATATTCGCCCGGCTCGTGGCGGAGGCTGAGCATGAGGATCTTTCCTTCATTGTCGCGCAGCTTCAGCGGGCCTATGGCGTCGAGGGTGCGATTCGGAAATTGGAGACTTACGGCAGCCAACGTACGACCGACGCGCAGTTTTACCTACATCTGGGCGAGCTCTACACCACCGCCGGCCAAGATGAGCAGGCTGTCCAGGCCCTGCTGAAGGCTCGCGACCTGACCCGTGACCCCAGAATCGAGACAAAAGCAAGTCACGCCCTGGCCCTGAACTACCATCGCAGAGGGCGCCTTGAGGAGGCCGAGGAGGCCTATCTTGCCTGCCTGAAAATGCTTCCGGATGACCCGAGGCTGCTGAACAATATCGCCTACCTGTATGCCGACAACCTCAACCAGCCCGACAAGGCCCTGACGTATAGCGAGCGGGCCGTCCGGCTGGCTCCGAACAATGCCAGTATCATCGACACATATGGGTGGACGCTTGCAAAGGCGAGCAAATACACCGAGGCATCGAGGTATCTGACCAGGGCGGTCGAATTTGCCCCGGCCAACGTGGAGATGCGCTATCATCTCGGCTGGGCGTACGAGCAGGCGGGCCAGTCTGTCCAGGCCGAGCGGCAGTATCGCCAGGGATTGCGAATTATTGGTGAAAACACCGACGACCCGACGCATGCGCTGTTAACCCAGGGCCTGGCGCGTGTCGAAGAGAAGCTAGGAACCTAGCCGCCAGGAGCCGATCATGACCGTCATACCAACCAGGGATCGGGTTCCGCAGTTGACACCCGGAGGCTCCGTCCAACGGGCCACCGCCAGGGCCGGGGCGCCCGTCCACGCGGGCATGACCGGACGGGACGTCCTGCGGATTCTCCGTCGGCGAAAATGGTGGATCATCCTCCCGACACTGATAGCGGTGGCCTTGACTGCAGTGGCTACTCTCGTCTGGATGCTTAATTGGCCGTTGTATACCGCCCAGGCATTGCTGCGGGTGGAAATACCCCGGGAAACCGCCTTGATGATCCAGAACCGCATTCAGAGCCGGGATATCATGGATCGCCTCAAGATGGATCACGCCAATCTGATCAAGACCAACCAGGTCCTCCAGCGGACCGCTGAGAACGAGCGTGTCCGAAGGACATCATGGTTCGCCAAGCACAACAACCCCGTTCAGGCCCTTTACGAAGAGGTCGGCATCTCGCCCATGCCGGAGACCAACTTTATCCGCTTGTCCATGACAGGCACGGAGAGGCGAGAGCTGCCGGAGATCATCAACGTGCTGGCCCTAGAGTACGCGGCCTGGAGTGCCAAGAACCTGAGCACCGACACCGGGAATCAGATCAAACAACTGAAAAGGCAGCAGGAGACCCTCCAAGAACAGCTTGAGGGGATTCGGAGGCAGGCCTCTGGCGCCCGCACCCCGGAGATGCCGGATATCCAGAGGCGATACAATGTCAAGGATGCTGAACGCCAGGACCTCCGACGACGGCTCACGGAACTGGAATTCCAGCAGGTCGAGGCGAGGGCCGCCCTCAAGGTGCTTGACCAGCGGGAGCAGGAAGGGACCCTGGCCCAGTCGTCCGAGGTCAAGCAGATGCTGAACGCCGACGGAAACCTTCGGTCCTTGCGGTCGGAGAGGACACGACTGCACACCCAAGGCGAGAATCTCAGGAGGAAGTTCGGTACCCAGCACCGAATGGTCAAGAACTTCTCGACCCGCCTGGCGACGGTCGAGAATGAGATTAAGGCCACTGAGGAAACGTTGACCAAGTCATCGGTTGAGGACCTAAAGGGATACCGGACATCCGAATTCCAGGCGATCACCCTCCAGTTGCTGGCCATGCGGGTGAAATACCAGGCGGCGTTGGCCCAGGCCAGGGACATGCAGACGAGCCTGACCCGGCTTCAGGAATTGGCCGTTCGAGAACAGGGCCTCAACGACCAGATCAAGAAGATCGACGCCAAACTGATCGATCTCCAACTGGTCTCGCGGGTCGCCCGGAAGGTGAGCGTGGTCAGCGAGGCGCCAATACCCCGCGAGCGCTCCCAGCCGCAATGGAAGCTGATGATACCCATCGGGGTGATATTGGGACTGGGCTTCGGCCTGGGTATGGCCTTTCTATTGGAATTCCTCGACACGTCGATCAAGAGTCCCTCAGATGTCCACCGGCACGTGGACCTGCCGCTCTTTGGCATGATCCCTTACGCCGAAGACCTCGACGAGGAAACCGAAGACGTTCGGCTGGCCTTCATGGAGCACCCCCAGTCGCTGATCTGCGAGGCATTCCGCCAGATCCACACGTGTCTGCTGTTCAGCGGGCCGCCCAGCCAGCGGCGAAGCCTTCTGATCGCCAGTGCCTCCCCTGGCGACGGGCGGACCACCGTGGCGGTGAACCTGGCGGCGGCCGCGGCTCGCGCCGGAAGGAAAACCCTGGTTGTCGACACGAACTTCCGCCAGCCGGCGATCGCCGAACTCATCAAGGGACCCGCCGGCAAGGGCCTCAGTAGCATATTGGTCGAGGCCGCCGACTGGCGCGACTTGGTGCACGAGATCGAGCCGAACCTGCACGTCATTCCCGCGGGCATGCTGCCGCCCAATCCGGCGGAACTGCTCGGCTCTGAGCAGATGCGCCAGTTCATCAACGAGGCGGCTGAGGACTATGACCAGGTGTTGTACGACTCGGCCCCCTGCATGGTGGTCACCGACGCCCTGCCCCTGAGCACCATGGTCGATGGGGTGGTCATAGTGATTCGCGCCGGGGCCAACACCTACGGCATTGTCCAACGGACTCGGGAGGTATTCGTCCGGGTCGGCGCACACGTGCTGGCCGGAGTGCTCAACGCCGTTCGCGTCACGCCGGGCGGATACCTGCGAAAGAATTACGACACATTCTACGAGTATCAGGAGCAGGCCCAACTGCCCGCCTAGCAGTCCGTGGTGAAAGTGCTTCGTCGACCAGATCGCAGGATTCTGTTCGGGATCGAGGAGCGAGAGGAGCGAAACGTAGGCACATCCGTCGCTTTCTCGAGTATTCGCGACGATGAGCCCTCGGGCAAAAGACTCGCTCACAGTCAGAATGACTTTGACCGCGTGCTGTCGGGGTAACCGCGCCTTTGCCTTTGACTGGCCCCTTGCCGCTGCAGTAGACTCATTTGGTCAGGCCAGCGTAGCTCAACGGTAGAGCACCGCTTTTGTAAAGCGGACGTTGCGGGTTCGAATCCCTCCGCTGGCTTTGTGACAATCGGTGACAGGAAGTGACAGGGGTTGCCTTTCGTGTACAACCTTAAAGAGTTGGGGAGTCGGCCGCCGCGCCGATAAAGCCGCCGTTTTGCCATGAAGTGACAATAGGTGACTCCAGCGGACTGCAGTCCGGCACCGATTTCGGCACCGGTGGCACCGTTTCCGGCACCGGCGACCGGTCCGTCCGTTCCAGTGTCTGCCTCCCGCGCTGTCTCGTTCTTGGCCGCGTCGATGCTTGGCAGTGCCTCCACCGCGCCGGCAGTATCAATGAGTTGGAGGTGCGTGTAGGTGTTCATCGTTAGCCGAATGTCGCTGTGGCGCAGCCAAGCATGCGGATCAGTCGGCTGTCTCAGATGAACAAGCTCAAGCGGGGCCGGATGCCGCCCGTGGTGATCATCGCCGATCATCTCCCCGAGGTGGGTCCGTTTTGCTCGCCGATTACCAATCGAGAAGCTTCTGGCCGGTAAGAGCGAAGGCGTCGGGCTGCCCAGTACTCTGACGAAAGTGCCGCGGCAAGGGAAGCATTGCCTTGCCGCCGCCTACGGTTCCGCACCGAAACGGCCGGCCCAAGGAGTACTTTACGCACGATCTCCTCGCCGCCTGGCAGGGTTTCATCGAGGAAGGCGTGGACCTACCAGCATTGTTGCCGGGATTCGCTGCCGTCGGATCAGTCGCATAGCCCTGGCCCTGTTTTCCAGGCTACCTTCAGGCATTAGCCGGGTACATGCCAATC
>SDBT01007181.1_pt1 | contig 18382 bp, 30 predicted proteins | sample 2277101 | NCBI WGS metagenome assembly SDBT01 (sample SAMN10404973, study PRJNA504765) | marine sediment metagenome | isolation source: marine sediment core GS10_PC15, 103 cmbsf | place: Arctic Ocean: Southern Knipovich Ridge | collected 2010
ACCGCATGAAGTGCGTCGAATAGTTTTTTTGCATCTTCTTTAACTAACCAAATATTATCTGCTTCTCCTGGATCGTTTGCATATCTACCTTTTATGCAGATACTTCCATCTCCATATTTCTCAACTGATATACAATTATTAATCTGGGTTTCTTTTATTAGTTCACTCATGTTCGCTCACCCCAACTACTGCGAATATCATCTTGAAACTTTCACCATTTCTATATTATTTATATTTAAAGCGTAATTATCACCAACACATGGAGAAAACCAAGCATATCCTTTATTGGAATTAAAGTTAGCTTTTATCCATTCTTCTATCGAATCATGTTTTGTTTCTAATTCTATTTCCTCTCCAGATACCATTCTTATTAATAATCTCATGATTCGTCCTCCAATACAGGTACGAACTTTTCGGCTATAACGTAGACCATATATAATAAAAATCCTCCAGAGATGCACATCCATACAAGCAATGCTAAAAATAACAAACTATCTTCTGGTGATTTTAATATAAATAATAAATACCAAGATCCACACAAATACATAAAGGAACTGAACATCCATGCTAACACACTTAATCCAAACTTTGTAGATTTTTTCATTCTTTCTCTCCTTCGACGGGTATCACGCATTCTAGGAATATCATTGTCTCTTCCCGAATCTGCTTTTTAGTTTTTTGATTGATTCCTTAGGACATAGGTGCGCGTAGATTGTTGTTGTGCTAATATCCTCATGTCCTAATAGTTTTGAGATTGTGTAAAGATCTACTCCGCTCCTTAGGGCTTCTGTTGCATAGCCATGCCTTAAAGAATGAAAATGAATCTTTGGCTTCTTTGCCTTTAGCCCGGTTTCTTCGCAGGCTAGAATAAATGCTTTCTGTAATGCTCTCTGTTGGCATGGTAATGGAATATAATTTATGTGGTGTGGCTGCCATGAAAGCGGCGTGTTTACGATTCTGTCCTTTGAGTTCTTTCCCATATTAACCCTTATCTGCTCGTTCCCAATATCAAAATCTTCCTTCTTTAAATTAACGATCTCGCTGATTCTTAAACCAGATTCAAATCCTAACATAAATGCTACTTTGTGGCGAAGATGTTTAGCCACTTTTAGAATTTCAAGATACTCTTCTCGCGTAACTTCGATAGGTAATGGCTTGGCTTTAACCGTTGTTCCCTTTTTCTTTGATTGTCTCATGTTTTTATTACGTAATATCCCTTTATATAGTTTATGTTTTTTGCGAACTTTTATGCCTGTTTACGTGTGTTTTGTACGTTTTCTTTGTCTATGGCGTATATAATCCTGCATTGAAAATGTCTCTAATCCCAAATGTCCTCTTTCTCAACTTCACCCTTATTAAACAATTTATTGAAAGTTGAGAAGCCCTCTAGCTTCAAATAGAAGTTAAGCATCTTCAACTTCTTATCATCGCTTTCTTTTATTTTCTCTAAATATTTCCAGAGTGTCTTCTTGTCTTGTATCTTCTGTTTGGCAACTTCTTCTACTGCATCCTTTACAATATCCTCAGGCTTCCTCTCGACCAATACTCCATACTTCTTCTTTTCTTCGTCTGTGAGATCCCCAGTAGCCTTCTTCTCCTTAACTAACTCCTTATATTGTCTTTCTAGTTTTGCGGTTAGTTTTGCGAAGGCAATACGTCCAACATATTCAGGATGTATTGCTGGGTTTACAATAGTTTTCTTAGGATTCTCTTTAAGATATTTCTCCTCCCTGGCTAAAATGTTTTGGATGTTAAGGCCGGTCCCCCCCTTAACTCCACTTCTCTTACAATAGATCTCCCCAACTCCTCGCCGCACCCATATCCACATTGTTAAATGACTTGCTAGTGCTGGGTCAAATTCCTTCTCGAATGGCATGCACAAAAAATACATATTAAAAAGTTTCCTGTTCTGGTTCTTCCTGTCCGCCACCGCATTATTTATCTTACTAAACCACTTACGCCTGTTCGCAACTCTCCTAGCCTCATCTAGCCAAATCACCTGTCCCTCTTTTGTAATCATCTTGTAGGCGAACTCATCAGGATCAATTATAAAATTCTCCTTAGGAATAAACATCTTTGTCCCATCATTCAGAATAAAGTTTGGTTCTGCGGCCGCATGCTTAAGACATAAGTTTCCTGTAAAATGACTTTTCCCCGCGCCAGTATCACCGGTTATCAGAACAAAGCAATCCTTCTCAATCTTCAATCTTCCCTTTAGGGATTCCCATAGTGCGGTCCATGTCCACCAGAAATCATAAAATATCTTTGAGTATCTATGTGGGAATATTGTCTTTGCTCTCTGTTTAAACATTCCCATATTAGGCCTCAATCACTCTTCGCACCGCTTCCGCTTCTTTTTCTTTGTATGTAAGTTCTTCGTCGTCTTCGATTCCGGCACTTACTATTTTATTTGTAAGCATCAGTAAATATATTTGTTCGTAGGATGATTCTAACTCGTCAAGCATGTTATGGAAGTTAGATGTTAGCTCGTATTTATCTCCCCCTGGGAGTTCTTTCTTTATAAGAAAATCGTCCTTTAGAGTTTTCGTTCTCTCTGCTAAAATTATATCCTGGCTACATGCTTTCAATAAACCTAGCCAATGTTTCAGCTTACTATAATCATTGTCCTGCTTTTCAAATGGGTTTTTTTCTTTTTTCTCATCCTCTCTAAATTCCTTTTTCCACTTCTGCAAGCTCCTAAAATAAACGAGAGGTCTTGATATTGTAATCATCTCCCTCTGCGCAGAAATTATTAAATTTAATGCTCTGACCTGATTAAATTTTCTGTCAATATCGCTTATAGGGTCCTTGGCATCTACGAGTTCTCCTGTTCTTGACTGCTTCATTGCATCTCTGTGTCTGATTAAAATCTCAAGAGTTATTTCTTTAGAAATTTCTTTACTCGGATTGAATACCCTTATGTCGCCTTGGCCTGCCATTTTAATTAGGTATAACTCCTATACTCCTTATCCGAATGATCTCCCATGCCCTGCAGGCTCTCTTGACCCTTAACGCTATTGTGCGTTGCTATATTTTCTGCTCCACCTATGGACCTTGAATAATTTGCTTGTACCCTCGTCCATAATTCTAAAAATATCTTTTGATTTTGAAGTTTCATATTGTATTGCAGATCGTAATTAACCTTAACGAGTTTCCCCTTTTTGTCGAAGGAGTTATATCTTCCATATCTGTATTCTGCAATCGATTCAAATAAAAATGCTAGCTCTTTATATACGGCATCCATGTAATCCCCGAAAGTATCTGGTCTTATTCTTCCTAACTTAATATCTGTCGCTAGGTGGCTCTGTGTTGTCCTCAGGATATCTTCTGCTTCCTCATCCGTGAAACAATGTCGATCCTTTCTTTTCGTTACCCACTTCTGACCATCTTTGTCCCAGACATCCTTTACTCCTCGAATAGATCTCTCTAAATCCTTATACTGATTCTCTAAGATGAAATGGTGAAAGCTCTCTGGTTTTTGTCCTGGCTGGATTCCTATCTCATCAAAGCCATCATCCGGGAAAAGACCCTCGTCATAACCATCATCGCCGACATCATCATACCCTAGTAATTCTTCATTTTCTACAGAAACATTCGCCATCTTTCCGGACCTGCCTGGAGCTAATTTCCCGCTTTTGTTGTTTTTATTACTCCTAGCCTTTCTCTCCGCCCTAGTAAGAATTTCATCCTTAAGCTCCCCACCCTTCTCCTTGAGCTTCCCTCCCGTCTTCTTAAACTTATCTAACATCTTCCCCATTGTTAGTTTTCCTCCTTATTTATAATCCCATTAATTAGAAACCAAATAAACATATTAAACAGAACAACCGGCATACTTATCCATCTTGAATTTATAAATGATAGTAAAACAAAAAAAACACCATTGGCATATATTGAGAAGATTACAACCTTGCGCTTATCTATGCTAATCTTATGTTCGCTCATTTTCTTTCTCCCAAGAACGTCTTTTTATTATCAACGTCCTTCCCAACCTTTAGGAATTTTCCTTTATTGTAATCGTCTAAAAGCCGTTTATTTCTGGTCGATATTTTAGGTTCTCTCTTCCTAAAAGGATTTTTAAAATTAAGAATCTTCATCTGGTGGACTAAGGTTTATTATTCCTTGTAAATTTTTAGTTTTATAAATCTCCTTCATCATCGGTAGAATTTCTAATTTTTGTGTGTTTACAGTCGCCGCTATTACATCCATTGCGCTTGATAGACTTTCCATAGCCATTGCCTCTGCTTTTGCAACCTCTGCTTTTGCATCTTGTGCTGCTCCCCATTTAGACAATCCCATTATTATTACAATCATAACTGCTACTACAAAAACTAACATAAAAGCATATTTTGCTATTGTGGCCCATTCAATCCTTTTATTAATCTTATTGATGTTCTGAAAGTCTGCTTTTAGGTTGGACCTTTGAATATCTATCTCAGCATGTTTAGCAGAAACATTTACGGAGTTTTTATCCGGACTAAAGTATTCTCCGGTGTTCGTATATATCCTATTATTATTATCGAGGATTATTGAAAACTCATTAATTCCGCTATACTGGTCCAACTCTGGAATAAGGTATCCTCCCAATAGTGGTTTCTCTAATTCAAAAACTTCTGCTTTCTTAATCAAAGGGAATCTCCTCATCTTCATATAAACAGGATCACTAAGTAATCCCCCCGGCAAAACTCTCCGAACTTTTAGCTTATGTGTCCATTGTGTTTTTTTAGCTTTGATGTTCTTAACTATAAAAACCATTCCAATAATCACCAATACAATAATTACTGGAAAAATAACCCACGCATAACTCATCGCTCTTGCTAAACCCCCTCCAAACATCTTACCTGCTGGCGCAACTACTGGACCTATTGCATCACCTATCCCCATCTTCATAACCCTCAATCATTTTATCAACTAAAGATGATTCGCTAACCTTTTTGTCAAATGCAATCTTTTCTACTTTGTCCGCATTGCTTAATTTTAAAGAAAAACTCTTTGTCCTCTTTTCTTTCTTGTCACCCATATATTAATTAATAATTAATAGTATTTAAAACTTGCTATTGTACTGAGATATAAATGCTTGCCCCCTTTCGGGGGCGAGCGAGTAAAAATAAAAATAAAAAATTTCTTCTAACAGAAGACTTATGCCGTTATACTCGACATACCTGTCTTCTTATCAAATAGATCTCTAACATACTTAAAGAACCAAACAATCGCTGCGATAGTCGCACCGATAACTAGGAACCCTGTGAATGCTATAATCGCTAGACCATACGTTTCGGATAGTAAAGTCACGTTGATGATTGTTATTGCTGCAAATGCTGTTGATCCTAAAATAGAACCAATAACCAATGCAAAAACAACGATCTTCAAAACAATATTTGATATATCGTCAATTACATGTGAAGGCTTTCCCATAAACCACCTCTTTTCAGTACTTTTGGTTTAGCCGCCTTATTCAAGGCTGTGGGATATCCACATTCGGCGTTTGTATTACCCTGGCAGTTTATGTTGTCAATCATCATAAAAATCTATCGTATTTCTTTCTTATAAGTGTGTGTGGTAATAAACTACATCGTGGAAACTATTGTTATTTGTAGTTGGAAAGCATATACCAGGAACCTAAAGATATTAAAATATAAAATCCTATCCAATATCCATTAAGATACGTTGTGGTAGTCGTGTTCATTGCTGAAATAATTAAGGACATTAAGAAAATTATAAATGATACTGCTGTTAGTGAATGCCAAAATCTCTTCCTTCCAGTTGCTTTTAGTATGGCGAAATAAGATGCCCCGGATACAAATATCCAAACTACAAATAACATCACATCGAAAAATACTGGGACCGCGGTTACAATCGCTTCTATAGCAGGCATAACTCCATTGCCGCTAAAATCTGCTATTGTTTTGTATTTCTGCATTAGAACTGTCCCCTTATAAATTTAGCAATATAATATACGACAGTAAATCCGAATAATCCTCCGAAGACAGATATTAATATCTGACCTGAGGTTCCCGTTAGTATCCATCCCATGAACAACTTTATAGATACCCAAAAAGACCTAGAGTTTCCAGTAATTCCATAGGATGTCGCAACAGAATCCCTACTCCCTAACCTGCTAACTTCTGGGTTTGTTTGCGATGATATGTTTAGTAGAGCATCTGTATCATCCTCTACTACTACTAATCTACTTTGGATATCAGAACCGAAACCACTAAGTCTATCTCCAGAAGAACCTAGGGCATCTGGATTATTATTTGCTGTAAAGTATATTGCGAACGATACCAAAGAAAAGAAAAGAAGTCCTAATAAAATCCATTGGTTAGCAAATTCCTTTAAATTATTTGTTGCCATTATCGATCCTCCTGTTTAGCTATTTCTTTTATTAAGATTGCTGCGGCTACAAGAAGCCATATCAAACCACCCAATCCTATTACGAAGTTAAGTCCGTTCAATAACCACACTCCCCCAGCAAATACCATTATCATCACACCATTTATTATTATCCATTCTGGGCTTGACAATGCCATCCCTACTATGGATGCCAAAAGGATAAGAACTATGAAATAATTACTACCCAACCAATCAATAGCATTAGACTCTGGTATGATATATGATATCTGCGCTTGATTCTCTCCGTCCTTACTAATCTGTAAGTAGACTATGCTATCTCCTATCGTATTACTAAAATTACAATCAATAGCTCCGCTACTTGATACTATTGTCTGATTACAAAGAGTTGTATTCCCGAATGTATCTATCTGCCTCAGGACAATATTATTCTCTGCCGGAGTTCCGCTAGGAATACTGAAAGTTGTGGTTATAGTATTGTTTATCGTAGAGACTGTATATGTAAAGTCTTCTAAAATTCCTACGCTTATTGAATTTTGTGGGTCTATCTCCCCCAGTAAGTTGTGGGTACATTGGCCGCTTAATTCATTCTCACAATTAAAAACTAGGTTTGTGAAAATATCTAAGACCTCTCCGTCCTTAACGACTATCGCTTTGTAGATATTTGTATTCAAATCTATATGCAAAACTGCGGTCCCTAGATTAGATGTTGAGGGTGCTTCTACTGTTTTAAAAACTCCAGTCCCTAGGTCTTTTCTTAACAACTGGATAACTGCTCCTTCCCTCGGTATTAGGGTGTCGTCCTGGTACTTTATTAAAAATTCCGTTGATGAGTTTAGGTTTAGGTCATATAAAATAAGGTCCCTTGGGTAGTCTGCCATATCTGCTCTTTGTATTATGTATAACTCTGCGGCGTATCCCTCTCCTGAATATCTTATCTCTGTATTGAAAAAATATAATGGGAATGCTGCAGTCGGGCTAAAACACAATGAGGCATTTTCTACGTCTTCAAAACTATTACTTATTGATTCTACTATTTCATTTGATGTCTTACTCACTATGTTCGCGCTGATCTCAATATCTCCCGTTATGTTTACTTCTGTTAATTCATCAACTAAGGTCATATTCAATAACAGATCGTCACTATCAACCCCACAAATCCCAAAAGAAATATCTAAAACTGTTTGGTTATTATTGGAAAATTTATAAGTTATCCCATCAACGACGACAAAGAAGGTAAATGTTATGTTTGTGTCTTCTGATACTAGCGGCGCAGAAATCGAAGACGATATCGAGTAAACCCCTCCTGAGAAGATTATAGAGGTTGTGAAATTAGTTTCATTATAACTAAAGACTGCGCTTGTTACTAGGCTTCCACTTACGACTACCGCATCTACTAAGAACTCTGCTAATTCTCCCTCAACAATAGAAGAATCAAATACTAAGTTCTCTTCTCTTACCGGGGTTATTGTAAAGTTTCGCGTTTCTCTAATGGCGCAATTATCATTAATATCACAAACCTTAACACTCCAATTATAATCTCCTAATACTGAGAAGGATTTAATAAAAATGGTTGTGTTTTCTGTTCCTGATATTGACTTTGTTTCGTTTAATACTCCATTGATAAATAAATTCGCTTCGTTTAATATACTTCCACTTATCGTCGATGTTATGTTAAATGTTATGTTACCACCCTTCACTTCTACGATGCTATTCTGTGGAGAATTTAAAGTTATATTTGGTATTGGTGATGTCTCTGGAACTGATTCGTTTATTGTAAAATCTATACTAAACGGATTAAAATTTGTGATTGTTGATGCAGCACCGTCAATCGTTTCTGAATCACAAACTATAGTGCCGTTAGTTAATATTAATGAATTTACTCTTCCATTTTGATTTGTTGCAACACCCCTAATTTGTAGTCTCATATCTGTAGGGTTATTAACTTGATCTGATACAGTATTTATTCCATATTCATCTACGTCTATTTCTGCAGGGGAACCAACAGAATTTTTAATAGTGTCGTTAGGAATTTCCCATGAAGCAAAACCATTGTTCGTATTGCCTTGAGTAACAAAAGACCACGATGATACATTATTATTTTCAACTGTATTTATAAAGTTACAATTCCAAAAACCAAAATTAGTATTTCCACCACTATATGATGCTGTATTTGTTTCAGAAAATATTCCTCTTTTGCCAGCATCCCTAGTATCAATAGTTTGTATTTTTAATAATGAAGTAGTTCTATTAATCCTTGGATCATTACCATTACTACCATAAAAAAATGTTTTTATAACTTGCGCCCTCGCAACTTCATAATCTCCTTCTGTTGTATTTATCTTCCAAAGATTATCATCTTCTTGTGTTATAACAACATTATTTATTTCAAAATCTGATTCTGTTAAATCACCTGCAATAATTCTTACTTGATATTCATTTGTCCAAATAGCAGCAACCGAACCATCTAATATAGATAAATTTCTAGTAGAACTACTTATCGTATCTGTTTCGTTATCAACGACCTGTATACTCCAGTTACGATTCCCAAATGATAAGTCTTTTTGAAATATATAATTACCAACAACTCCAGATATGTTCGTTTCATTAATAACTCCATCAATCAACAAAGCAACACTAGCTATTTCTAAATTTGTTGCACTAATTGTAGTATTAAATATTATTGTTTGATTCTGTGTTACAAGGTCATTAACTGGAGAATTTAAAGTTATACCTATATTCGGAATATCTCCCGGTGATACTCCAATTCCTCCATTCCAAATATGTGTTATTTGGGTTGAGTTTTTACTGTCATTCCAAAATGCAGTCTCATCAACACTTCCATTAAAGTAGCTTTGCGTTGCTGCTCCATTAGAGAATCTACCTACAGAACCAACATCAATATCCTCATCAGAGAACCATGCCGTCTCGTCACTACCACCCTTTGTTTGTGCTACTAATGCCCCATCAATATAAAGAGTAGGGGTAGTACCATTTTGGACAAGAATTATATTATGCCAAGTATTATCATTTATAACCTTATTATCTGTTTCAGTAACCCACAACTGTCCAGGATTATTATAAAATGCTACTATCTGTCCTGTCGGTTGTATTGATATACCGAATTGGATATTTGCAACTGAATTTCCAAAAAATATAATAGATTGTCCTGCGCCAGGAGTTGAGTTTGTCACATTTATCCAAGTGGACCATGTTCCTATTGTAGTTAAGTTTAGTGCTACCGCCAAATCATCAATAGTAACATAATCTTTATTTGTTGAGTTTAGTTTAAATGATTTATTTATTATTCCGTTCTCATCAGAATATAAATTTGTATTATTTGCAGATGTTGCATCATTATTTTCAGTAAAATCAATCACATTTTTTGTTGCTAGATTATCATTAAAAGTATAATAAGAAACTAAATTAACATTTAAATCAGCAGTCCAAACAGCGTGACGTTTTATTTCTTTGCCGGCTATTTTCCAAACTCCATCTAATGTATCACCAAGATTAACATCTGTTGCTAGACCTATCCTAACTTGTCCTTTTGGTATATTTTTGCCTTCTAGTTTAACCCATCCCTCTTTTTCTATTTGATAAGTTCCTATTATTATTGATTCGCAAAATGTTCCGTTATGGACTTCGTTACACACTTTAGAATAGTTGTTTTTCTCTTCGGTTATTGTTCCCCAAATTACAAAATGATAATCTTTATTAATTCTTTCTCCGTCGGTCATATTAATAAACCCTACTTCTCCGAGGCCATCCTCATAAACTTCTTTGAAATTAAAATCATAATACATTACAACTCTATTATTTCCTGGAGCAACTTTCAAGATTTCATTAACTGATTTATGAGATTTTAATTCTGCCGATCCTAAATCATCACCAAATCCAAATACATTCTCTATAGTGACTTTCATATCGTTCTCTTCATATCTTAGACTATTATCAAACTCAAATGCGGCAGATAATCCTATATACTGCAACATAATCATTCCAAAACATATAATCAACAATAACCTTTTCATTTCAACAACAACCTGTGCGTATGGTCCGTCTTGCCCCTCTGCGCTAATTTTAGTTTTAGATTTATTGGGTGTGAGTGTCCGGCGTTTACGGAGGTCCTCTTATTTTTTTTGCTCCATGTGTGCCGGTGTCCGTGATTTTTAGAAGTTATATGTCTATTTCTTCTTAGTTTTCTTTTTCCTAAATATGCCATTTTGATCTCCTTGATTTATTTCCACAATTAGAACAACAGACCATTAATAATTTTGTTTTAACTTTTTGAATATAATTACATTTTGGACATTTCGCCTTTCTTCCGTGTCGCCCCTTACTTCCTTTTTTTCTCATAAGAATAATAAGGATTACTACTATTTAAAGATTTCTTAAAGGGGGTTTGTGTTAGAAAAAGTGAGAGTTTGGTTGAAGAAAGAGATTGTAATTTTTATCCGGAGTGTCGGCATGTCCGGCGTTTCTTGCCGGTGTAAAAGAAAACGAACTTTGATGATTCTGTGGAGTAATCACTATCTCAATCCTACTATCAAACTTGCTACAATACCCGCAGAACCAGGCGTAAAGCATGTTAATCGGCCGCATTCTCATGTTCCTTCCGCAGTCCTCGCACGTTGGGTTTTCATTCATTTCCATGCTAGAATGTAGTAGATTGATGTTTAAAAGTTATTCGGTTAAGCGATTATCTATTTTGTCCGGAGTGTTCGGCCCTTCCCCTTCAATCGCTTCCTTAATCTCCTCTAAGAATCCTTCTTCACTCATTGTAAACCTCATTAGTCTGTTTCTTTATTTTCTCAATTAGTTTCTCTGCGTTATTCTTTTTGTTTGGACAATAAAGTCCATGTGATGGCGAGTTCTTACCTTCACATTTGAGACATCGGTATCCTGAATTAATCCCCATTCAACTCCTCCTTAATTATCTCGTCTGCGGTCTTCTCGCTAAAAACCTGCCCCTTCGCCCCAACCCAAATAACATTCTTTCCATAGATATGTTTTATTTGCTTTTTAATCGCTACCTCATCCATCAGTCCGGCACTCCTGTCCTACATGGCCTACAGGACATAGAAACTTCTCCACACGATCTAACAAATGATTCCTTAGGTTTTCTCTCATCACAGACAATACACTTCTGTTCTTGGTCTAGGGTCCTTTGTTTGCCTGCGGCGATCTGTTCTGTTATTATATTCTCTCTCATCTTCTTTGTTTTTGCACTTGCCCTTTTCTTTTTTTTTGGGGATCGGTTGTAGGTTTGGCTTGGGGTTGGTATACCTCCCGTATACTTATTCATTTTCTATTTCCTTTAATTCTGCCTTTGCATCGTCTATTAATTTTTGTATCCCTTTAGGTTTCATAGCCCTAAGTTTCTCTCTTCTGCTTAGACCTGCAACTGTTTTTTTTATTAATCTAGCGATGGCTTTTTGATTCTTATCTAAATTTGTCATTTCCCACCCCTCATAAAATCTCTCATCTCCTCGAAGAATCTTGTCTGCTTGTCTAGGTTTGCATCAATCTTTTTCATTAGGGCGACATGAGTTACAGAATTATCTCCGTATACTTTGTTTGATTTTGCATTCTCCCCTATTGCTTTTGTATTCTCCATTATCAATTCCGCAATCTTCTCAGGAGTGAACTTAAACATTGTCTTAACGTGGCTCTTGTAGTATTTTTGAGCTTGAACGCTTACGTTGGGGTCGTCTGTTTCTTGCTCGTCTTCTCCATGACTATGATCTATCCAAAAATGCTTACCTTCAAACTCAACCTTAATCTTCTGCTTCTTGTCATTAAACTGTCTCGCCATTTGATTCTTAACGTGGGCGAAATGTTCTCGCGAACACTTGAATCTATAAAACTGCATCTTCAATCCCAACTTCTTTAATAAGTCTTTTACGAGCCTATCCATCTCAAAAACTGCATCACCCTTCACCTTAAACGCTGAATCTCCAAAGAAATCTAATGGTTCGTAAATCGTAAGCCCCGCCTTCGTTAGCCATACCTTCCTCTTCTTAAAAATTGTTCTAGGGACCTTTCCTCCACAAATCATCTTAAACGTCAATGCTGGCCTCCTGTGCCTCTTCTTGTAGTTCTCTACTACTTGCTTCCAATCAATTCCTCTTTCTAAAAACTCGATTGTCCAGATAAAAGCATGTCCTCTGATGTCTCTTTTTGAGAAGTCCCGCTTGACCTTTAGAGTGTCCTCTAGTTGATTTGGGACTTCTTTTAAAACCTTCCATGTCCCATACCCTACCTTTTCTATGCAGCCCATTTCTTTTAACTTGTCGAGGCTACGCCCTAATGTAGAGCTTGATATATTATACTTTTTCCCTATTTGAGCCGGCTTTAATCCTGCTTTAATTTCGGAAACTATAACGTCAAGTCCCACTTTTTTACATTGTTTCATGCTAGGTTAAAGTGGGAGTTCTTTATATATCTTTCGGTAGGTTAAAGTGGGAGTTCTATGAGAAGTGTTGGGGTGAGAGGGTTTAGTTATTTCTTCTTCCCAGAGTTTAGATTAGACGTCGTAAAAAGGTTATCAAATATCTTTCTTACTACGTTTACTGACTGCCCGTTTCCTGCAAGTCTATATCTCTGAGTATCTGATAACCCATCTAAATTAACTTCATCATCTAAAAATCCCTGTAGTCTAAAGCACTCTGTTGGAGTTAATCTTCTAATTTTTAGGTCGTCTGTGATAACTCCCTTTGCATCATTACATTGCAATGTCGCACTTATTTGTTGCTGGACTCGTCCTCTTCTAGTTTTTGAATTAGGATGTTCAAGACTTACACCATCTCCACTTCTTCCATTCAAATATCCTTTTTTAGTTGCATTCTTTATACTTATATAGTTATCAGTATCAGCCCTATGCATCTTGTGCATTGTAGCTGTTAATGGTCTTGCAATATCTAGGTCTATTTCCATTTTACCACTTTGCCATTTTTCTGAGGCTGGTGTAAGTATGCACTCTACCATCTTCTCACTTAAAAAATACTTTTCTTCTACATCTTCTTCTAGTAAGTCCTTTAAAAATATCTTTAATTTTTCTTCTTTTGGAAACTCAAACTTACAAAAGTCATTCCAATTCCTACAGCATATGAAAAATACCCTAGTTCTATTTTGTGGGATGCCATGCTCTTTAGTATTGATAACCTTCCATTTAACAAAATATCCTATTCTATATAATTCTGAAATGATTTTATCAAATGTAACCTTATGCCTCTTACTCATTAATCCATTTACATTTTCTAACATCATATATCTAGGTTTCTTAACTTCTGCGATTCTAATAATCTCATTGAATAAAGTTCCCCTTGTGTCTAACTCACCCTTTCCTTTTCCTGAAATAGAAAATGTTTGACATGGAAATCCTCCAGTTAGCAAATCAAAGTCTTCTAAATCTTTTGGATCGATCTTTGTACAATCTCCTAATTCTTTTCCACCATGATTCTGTTGAAAACATTGGTTAGCATATCTATCAATATCAGAATATCCAACACATTCATAATGTATTCCCAGTTGTTTTAATGCAAAGCTTGCAGTTCCGTATCCACTAAATAATTCTAAAATCTTCATCTGAATACCACCTTTATATTATGCCCATACTTTCCATGAAGTATTCCCAATGAATTATTTACTTCACTTTCACTGCTACAATGAAAATTATGATGTTTATATGATACTAATCTATACCTTTCTCTACCACCAGGAAACGTAGAGGTCTTATCCTCAACTATGATCTCTTCACTCATCTTCCCCTCCTTGCGACGTATTCTGGACATTCTCGGAATCCTTTATGAAAAGATAGTTACCGCAATCATCTAATTTAATTGGATCCTTGTAGTTTAATTCTTTAAGGTATTTGAAAACAGCATCTATATTTTCAGTATGAACTTCCGCCCATATTATCGGGAGGTTTTTTTCTATCAAATTCTTCCCTCCAATTAAGACCTCTCCTTCAAATCCTTCTGTGTCGATTTTTATAAAATCAATTTTGTCTTTTATGTTTAAACTATCAAGACTTTTAATTTTAATTTCTCCTTCCTTATCTGATTTTAAAAATGCTGCCCCAGAATTATTTATATTGGTATTCTCTTCTCTCGCGTTCATTTCACACGAACCCAAACCAATATCAAACAGTTCAACTTTATCTGAGACGCTATTTATCCCTACGTTCTTTTTTAGAATTTCAAATACTTTTTTTTGTGGTTCAAATCCATATATCTTTTTTGCGTTAAATATCTTAGCGAAGTAAATTATGTGGTTTCCTATATTGCTTCCAATGTCTAAGAATGTAAAATCGTCCTCTACAAATTTCCCAACCTTCTGTAATATTTTATCTTCATAAAATGTATTTCTAAATAATATTTGTTGTTGAATATAATCTCTCCTCGAAGGAAGATAAAAATATATCTTCTTTGTGTTGTAGTAGAATGAGAATACGCCATCTCTCATTTTCAATCTTCTAAAATCTTCTATAATATTTTTAATTAGTTGCTTCATTTTCTCACCTTCTCAGTTACGTTTCTTTTTGATGTGCTGGTTTTATCATACATACCTATTTCACTATCTTTAAACAATACCCAATCATCTCCACTACTTGCAAAAATGTTAAGATTTCGTTTTGCTGCAAATTTATTTATAGCAATAACAACATCTATCCATCCATCAGAAAAATCATGGCCTGAAAATATCCCATCTTGTTTTAATAATGTATAATAATTTTCTAAGTCATTATCAATATGTGGATAAAAGTGGTTTCCATCAATATAAATAAAATCTAATTTTTCTTTTATATCACCTATGGCATCCTTAGATAATTTTTCTATCCAAACTATTTTATCTTTAAATGGTTTTAATAGTTTCTTAGCTTTACTTTTTGCTAAACTTAGAAAATTAGAATTAGACATAGGATCTCCTTTGTAATTTGTATTATTTGTATACGGATCAATTAAATATAATTTTTTAATATTTAGATGTTTTAGGATTTGATATGCGTGTTCTCCATCAAAAACTCCAATTTCACAGGCAATTATTTCTTTACCCATAAACTTGTCCTTAGCTTTTAGTATAGCGAACCTTTGCGGATAATATCTTCTTAAATCTAAATTAAAATATCTAAATATTTTTTTAATTGATTTCACCTTATTTAGTTTTTTAATTGATTTCATCGCATCCTCCCAACTTTCCTATTCTCCCTTCTCTTATCCTTCCATTTTCTTCTATTCTTCATTTCTTTTCTGTGCCTAGAAATAGAACCTTTTAATCTGTCTATAACTTGTTGATTCGGGTATGGTCTTTGTTTCTCCTCTCTCAATCTTCTCTTCTTGATCTCGATACTCGCTGATGCGCCACCCATTTTATTTCTTCTCTCCCTTTGGAAGCCTTCCTCTATCAATATAATTCTCAACCTCTTCTTTCGTATATCCTTGTTTCTCTAATATCTTAGATTCCTTTTTCCTTTTCGCCTTCGCTTCCTTGTCGCACTTGTAACAAATCCCATCCTCAAACTGAGTCATTCCCTTTTTTATTTGCTTTCCGCAGTTTGGGTTTGAACATTTGTAACTCATCCTTCCACCATTCCTATTCTATTTCCTCTGTATGTTTCTAATATTTCTCCGCCAAGAATCCTCGATAAATCCTTTCTTGTTAATTTTACTTCTGTCTTATTGTTATCTAAAAATATTTCTTCCATTATGCTGAAACTCTCCCATCTGTGAACACTAGGCATCTAACTTTATCTTCAACTTTATTCATATCTTTTTCTGGATAGATAGGTCTATGATTCAAACACTTAGAAATAATCTTATCAATTCCTACTGGTCGTTCTGGATTTTTATTCATCGTCTCGCCCTCCACGCCTTCTCTAAGCATTCCTTAATTACTTTCTGTTCTCCAGGGGCATAAGTCCTCAGTAGTCCGTAGTTGGGTTCGTCTTCGTAATTCATTACCATCATACTAAATAGTAGACTCTTGCCATGCCTACTGCTTCCTCCGTAATCTCTCCCGATCCCTTAAGACTTGCTAGGGCTGTTCTGACCCTGTTCCTATTAAGGTCTGTCTTAGTGACTATCCCAGTTATAGAAATTCCTCTCTCGGCCTTTCCTATTTCTGCTAGCACAATTATTCTAGCTTCATCTTCTTGGGCTAATCTTGTTGGAATGTTTTCTTTACCAATGTTATCTACCATGTTATATACAGCATTATTCTCTTTATAAATCTTCCTATTTTAGAAATATGGTCTTTTTGGTTTCCTATTCTTCAGTTAATGCGAACATTTGAAAGGCAAATATCCTCCGCCACCTTTGTTCTCTGATTGCAATCTCATTGATTTAGTTATCATCTTGATTCTCTAGTCTCGCAATAATAATAATTATCTTCTTCCCAACTACAACTATTCTTAAAAATATATTTATCTATTATATTTGAAGTTTCAATAGTTTTAGAACAATCATAAGAAGTTATCCTTAGTTCATCATCTAATTTATAGCAAGTGGAATTAATTGAAATGGTTTCATTTATTTGGGAGAGACTTATTGCTTCTTCATAGGTTGCTATGTTCTTTACAATTTCAAAACAACTTGTTCCATTCCAATTATAATTACAGTTATCTTTTTGTTGTTGTAATAAAATATCTGCTTGTTTCTTATCTTGAAGATATTTTATTTTGTTATTTAATTTTAAACAAATCTCTTGAGTCATTTCATTAATCTGGCATATTTGAGAATTAAATTCTGATTTTGTATAATGAACATCTTCATAAACAATATCCAAAATTGTATAATTATCATCTTTTTGTAGCCATAAAGTTTTTTGTCTTTTAGGGAAACTAACTGAACACCAATCATCTGAACACATAAACATTGGAGATTTTGCAGTTAGAACATCATAATAAATTATTGAAACATTCATATCCCCTGCACCTAATCCTCCAATACCATTTGCTCCTAATGCTAAATATCCATCTCCATCAATATTTCCATCAGCATCAATATCAAAAAGTCCTCCTGCAAAAGTTGCACTTCCATCATCAAAATCAACCCAAGCAACTCCTGCATCTGTGTGTGTGCTTTGTGCCGAAGGGTTCCATACAAATCTACTATTAAAATCTGCATAAGTAAATCCTGCTGATGCATCTCTATTTTTCCTCCAGTTTATTTCTCCTCCTCGTGAAAATGGACCCCCTGCTTCTCCTCTTAATCTTATTTGTCCTTTATCATTTGTCTCTCCAGTTGCAACTCCAATAGTCACTCTCCTATCTAATTGTGAAATTCCATCAACACTAAGAGTTCCATCAACACTAAGTGAAGCAGAAAAAGTCGCATCTCCAACTACACCCAAAGTAAGACCTAAATGTTCAAAACCTTCGAATACTGTATAAAATTCTAATTCAGAATTTCTATCTTCTTCGGTTGAATAATCACCAACTCTAACAGAAGATATTCTCCCTGTAAAGAAATTATCAGTTGTTGCTTGAAACTCAATATTTGCAGTAATTCCTGTGGCTATTGCGGGTAGTGTATTTTTTATTATTAAAGAATAATCATCGGCTACACCCACACCCGAAAGAGAAGAACCTTCATTACTAACTTTCATATACTCTTTAAAAGTACTTCCAACATTAAAAGAACCATCTTCCCCCGTAACTGAAGTTCCTAAAACCAAAGTAATATTTCCTGCATCGGAAAAGGGAGCACCTTGTTTAGTCTCTAATAAAATATTTCCCCCCTCGCTACCAGCAATCAAACTAATATTTGAACCTGAATTTGAAACACCTTGAATATCTAAAATATTTCCGAAATATGTATTTGCTGTTATGTTTCCTGTTGTAGTAAAATTCCCACTTCCATCAATATTATCAACATTGAAAATATCAAATCCTCCAATATTCGCACTCCCTTGCATAACGGAAGTTCCATCAGTCTTAAAAAAAGCACCACCAATAAAACTACTCAACCAAGATGTATCTATAGTTAAAGCATTTGCAATATTAATAAACTGCGTAGCATTAACATTAGAT